>Ga0255763_1000552_pt1 | contig 41452 bp, 38 predicted proteins | sample 041ome_2_FD_179963 | JGI IMG/M metagenome (GOLD analysis project Ga0255763, IMG submission 179963) | Coastal salt marsh microbial communities from the Groves Creek Marsh, Skidaway Island, Georgia - 041406US metaG (version 2) | ecosystem: Environmental > Aquatic > Marine > Intertidal zone > Salt...
TCGCGAAAAATATCCTACAACTCTATTATCCCAAGTGCAATTTAAGGGTGGAAACAAAGATACTATCTACGGACGTGCATGTGAGTGGCTGAAGGAAATGCGGCTCAAGAATCCATACCCAGAAACAAAGCCTCCTTTGATTCATGGCGCATACTATTGGTATACACAACAATTAATCCGACCCCCGACCCCCGATGCTGAGAAAGGCGAGGCATCCAAACCCTCGCCTCCGCCCAAGAAATCCAACCTAAAACGTTTTTTTGTTAGAGAATTAGTATCTAAATACAATTCTAGATTAGAATGCTACACGCATGTTAGGAAAATTGCGTTAAGAGCATTCTATTTCCGGAGATGGTTTTTGATTACAAAGTGTTGAAGAAGCTTTGGAAAGAGTTGAGACAGAATACATATGACCTTGATTAATTTTAATACTACTTTATAGTATTAAAAATGTTAGATTCTGCAATAGTTTCTAAGTTGTTTGAAAGCAATGCTTTCATGATAGCTTTGTAAGTGAGAAGTTTTTTGTTTGACTAAACCTTGATCAGTAGAGTAAACTATTTTTTTAATTCCGTATTTTTTGATCATCTTCAAACAGTGAATGCAAGGTTTTGATTCGGCAAAGTTTCCTGTTTGTTTGGACAGTCGACCTACATACAGAGTATACTTTTTCATTTTTCTATGAACGTCGTAGTACGCACGACCTTTTATTTGAAGCCTTCAGAACGCGTTTTAAAACATGATGCAGAACTCCGATTTCTGCATGCATGGAGCATGTCAGCACTGCTTCGTTATTTAAAAAATATTTTGAACGGCTCGTGTTATGTTTCGAAGCTACAGGCCGCTTCGAGTTCTTCGTTATTATTGCAGCGTGTTGATGCAACAGGCCTGATTTTTTTGTTTCGTTGTGAAGCTTAGTAGATATAGACATTTTGTAATTAGTTTTTATCCAATTAGAAGGATCATTTTATCAGTTATCCTTCACATGAATCTTGCTTCCGTACACACAATGGATGTCCATAGCCTTTTCCTTGATTCTCTGTACAAAACTTGCACTCGCTTTTCAATCTACATTCTGCTGGCGGTCCTTTTGTCCAAATACAAGCGGGTTGTGTTCCACATTTTGCTTCATCGTTGTAATATGCACACGAATGATAAGTTGATATCGGTTCGGAAATACACATCGTTTCGGTCCAATTACCTCTGCATGGATCTCTACGTCCGGCGCAAGTCCTTATATTACAGCAAGTTTTTCCGGGTTCGCACGTGATTGGATATGGTGTTGGTGGACCAGATGGATTGCCTTTTGAATCAAAGCACATAAAAACATTAGGCTCACCAGGATATGTGCCGGTGTTAACGTCGAAATCGGTTCCTAAATACAAAGGATCGTTTTTAAGATTCATACAGTAATCATACGGACATACTTTGCACGAAGCTTGTTCGAAATTATTTTTTTTTGGATCTAGCTTGTATACAGTCAAATCGCTTTGTCCTCCAACATTGATACAGTCGCCCAAATTATCATACGGACCGACAAAGCCTGACGGATACCCATTGCGATCTAAATCTTCTTGTGTTGTGTCCGTGCAATATCTTTGACTGTTGTTAGCAATATATCGCACATTTGACTTTTTAAAACACTTGGAGTTTGCTACGCAAGTATCAGGACTAGAATAGGTCACATATCCATCGTCTCTAATATCTAATAATTCTTGGCACAAACATTTTTCATCCGTTCCTTTGGTTCTAATCCACATCTTTGGAACGCCGCATCCAGTTGATCCGCCACCGTGTTGGGAGCAAGAAAGAGCTGTTCCATAATATTTTCTTTCAGGAGACGGTGATGATGAGCGCTGACAAACGCATTTATTATCAGAGGAGAGTGTTGGCTCCCAGAAGTCATCTATAGGTTTACATTCCGTGCTTTCATAGCACGCCACAAGGTTTCCGTGGTTTACTTTTGAAGAATCAAACTCCCCCGGAATGCAGGCGCATTTTCTACCATTCAAAGGGTCCGGTTTCCAGTCAGGATCACTAGGAGAAAATTCTTGTTTGTGCCAGACTTGCGTTTTTTCTTGTCCTGTACACTCAGGGTTTGCAGCAATACACGAGTTTAATCCATCGTATACATCTTGTCCCTGTGGTTTTGGTCCGTATCCAGATCCTTTGTACAAACATACACAGGATCCATCAGGGTTAGATTTTTTTTGATACCATCCGTTGCTCATTTATTCAAGGATTTAAAATGATTGTTCATAATATAAAATATATAAATAAAAATGTTCAGATTTCTTCATTCACTTCCATGCAAGTTGTGCACTAAGAGATTGAGTGATACCGTACAAACACACCATCAGAGATTAGCTGAGTATAATCGAATTCAGGAAGCAAAAAAAGCGATCCGAGAAAAACAATTCAAAAGAATGAAGTATCACCTATACAATAGTTCAGAAACTATTCACCAGTTGGATTCTAAAATGTTCAAAGGAGGTTCGTTCGTTTCTACTGAAAGCAAAACTTACTTTCATTAATGTATTTAATACTACTATATAGTATTAAATTATTTGAACCAATCAATCCGGTCCACTGCTATTTGGACCACTATCGTCACCCCAATATCGTGCGTATGAATCCGCACTACTCTCACTCCAGTTCCGCGTGCGTCTTATTGGAGGCGGTGAGTAGGAGGGAGATCGTGGCACATACTGTGGTGACTGGTTTGGACTTCGTCTGTCGGGAGCAGGACCATCAAAATACTGTTCTTGCACGTTTCTTAGAGAGTCCGCTAGATCAGAAACTCGAGGAAAATCTTCTTCAGATTCTTTTTCTTCAGATTCTTTTTCCTCCATTTGTCGCATAACGTCCCTAGCAAGTCTACGACCTCTTTCTCTTGCAATTTCTATAGCAGCTCTACGGCAATCTTCTGTGAGATTCTCAATTTGTTCATCCGTCGGATCTCCGTCTGGATCCCATTCTAATATTTGATCTACATCATCATCATTCATGCACGGTTCTTGGGTCAAATACCGACGCAAGGGAGAATTTGTATTTCCTCTAATATTCATACTGGCGCGGATACGATTTCTATTCGCTGATCTCATGGCTCTTTGTTGAGCGGATGTCATCAACTGGTTTATAGCTGTTTGTTCATCGTCTATGCTTGAAATCTTTTCTTCTTGGGAAGCAAGGTATTCCCGTTGTGTTTCATCAATTTCGTCTTGCGTCATGAAACGTACCGCTATGATTTTCTTCCTATTAATAGGGTTCATATACTGTTGTAAAGGTTCTCCCGTGTAGCCCAACTCGTGGACATTCTCGATTGCGCCTCTACTCCATGGATCATACTGCCGAACACTAATCAAATATGATCTAAGTTCTGCAGCGCAGAATATATACGGTTTACCGGCTGATGTATCTACAACGGCTTCGTCTCCTTGTTTGACTATCACTTGAACAGGGTTTTCAACACTATGAATATTAGCCGATACGGGCAAAGGTTGACCCACATCACAGTCAACTTCTTCTTGTAGATTGAGATAGGAACTATCGTTGGGTATAATTAAAGATCGGAACATTTCTACGGGATATGTTTGTCCTTGTTTAGCTCCAGGTAAAGAAGCATCACATACTGGAACATCTACGTGTTCAGAATCTAAAGTTACCCTAATCTCTGCGTTATACTCTATGAGCTTATCACTCAGTTCTACCAAATCGTCTGCACTCATCATGAAGTATTTTTCTATAACTTCTCTATATTTGTGCATTATATTTGGAGTCCAGGTTGAATTTAAACTCGATATAAATAGAATCAAGTTGAATCCCGCTGCTCCTTGACGGAAGTCCCGTGCACTGATTAGGAGTTGAAACAATTTTACATCATCATTCAATAAAGGTCTGATCCTTTCTGCAAAATCTGAATTCTCTTCCATTTCAACCGCTTCAGAAATAGTTTGAGCAGCTAATCTTATCGCTTGTCGAGACATGAATCTGACACATATATCGTTTACATCATCGTAGTTGCACAAATTATTCGCAGTTTGAAACATGTACCTTAGCTGATTAAACAGATCGTATTGTCTTTCACGATAGACCCATTCTGAAGCGTCAGATAATTTCCAAAACTTGTTAGTTTCAGATGGTCTTGGGATGAACGCTTCAGTTATCGAGTTATATATAGCTAAGTATAGCCATGTTTGCATGTCCGATATACTTTTTCTGGATTTAGCGGTAGCGAAAGGAACATTCGACATATTATCAAGTTGGAACTTAATTTTGTACCCCCTTGCCCTATATCTGTCCAGTCTGTCTCGTATGAATCTGTTATTAAAGTCCAATAGAGCCTTGACGTAGTCTGAACGAAGCAAGCCTTTTTTTTGAGCCGCATCTGCAAGATTTGTAGCGTTTATACTTCTACCATCGTACCATATTTCACAAAAAGTCAGGTCGAAGTTCTGAACTACGTTGAGAGGTGAAACCCCCTGTTTTATACTCATAATATCTATACTCTTCCTCCTCCCCCGCCGAGTCCAGTTCTCCATCTCAGCTGGTATGCGGTAGTGAAACCTTTGCATTATATTATTTTTTCTAAAAAAGGATTGATCATAGGCTTTAACGGTATTTGTACGGTTGATCACAAATTTACCTACATTACTGAAAAAAGTCGATACCATTTCTAAATTATCACAAGTTACATATATGTCTATATCCGCGCCTCTCATTATTGCTTGGCGGTCTTCACCTTCGAACCCATTCTGTGCAATGTTTGCACAGCGTGTTAGAAAACCTCCTGCGACAAGAGCTCCAGATTCTTGAAGCACAGCATTTAATTCATTGGATACGTTAGCAACGGTTTCATTATCTATACTTTGATCTGCATTATCAGTTATATAACGCGCAAACTCTTCCAGAAATATTTGTTTTACTGTTTCATTCAAAGAACTCATTTTTATTAAACTTATAATAAAAATTTTTAAATTACATTAGCAATCTGGCGCTAGGGTTAGTTTCGGTCGTCCATTTCGGTCTCCAAATGTAAGGCACAACAGCCCCACGACCAGGGTAGAATGCTTCGAACATAGTTCTAAACCAATATCCTTCCTTCGAGATAGGTTTGTTTATGTGAAACTTATTTCTTTTTTCTTTATATTCAACATCGGATATAATAGAGTTTACGTGTTCGTCAATGACCTTGAACCAGGGTCTTTCCATAGAAGAGCATCCGTCTGAAAATGCTTCTTTGCGTCTGTATAATAAAATTGGAGAGAGAAGTCCGCGTTCACCGTTTTGAGGTTTGAATGAGTCTCTCAGTAATTGTTTTTCTATATTTTTATTTTTTCCGCCCCATTGTTTGAGTGCCGGGTCTATACGCATATAAAAGTTTACAAAGTTCATATCGAAAAAAGGGGTTCTGGCCTCCAAACCGCTTCCAGACACACTCTTGTCGCATCTTAAGACGTCAAAGTATTGAAGGTCCTTAACAAGACGTACACTTTCTTTCTGGAATTCTCTTGAAGATGGAGCCTTCTGAAAATATCTGTAGCTACCGCTAAGTTCATCTGCACCTTCGCCTGAAAACAAGACGGTTGTATCAAAATTCTTTTTGATCCAGTCCGATAGTAAAACCATTGGAGTTGATGCTCTGACCGTAGTGACATCATAGCTTTCAATACGTTTGATAGTCTTTGGTATAGCTCTGATCATGTCTTTTTCTGTAAGAATAAGTTCATGATGTTCGGATCCTATCCAGTACGCAACAGCTTTTGCAGATTCAAGGTCTGTTGCGCCTTTGATCCCTACTGAAAACGTTTTTATTTTCTCTTTTCCGTTGGATCTGTCTTTGACTAACTTTGACGCAATAGCTGCTACAAGACTCGAATCTAATCCACCCGACAGAAAGCATCCGACAGGCCTGTCAGAGGTGTCTAATCTAATTTTTACAGCCTCTTCTAAACGCGTTCTGATCTCATGATGAACCGATCCGATGTCGCCTGTATATACCGCTACAGCTTTTGGAATTCTAGGAAGATAATTAAGATTGGTCCATCTACACATAGTTCCTATTTTAGAGTCGTAGTAATGTCCAGCAGGAAACTGCGATACAGAACTCTCAGCGCAAATAGGATGCAAAGCTTTCATCTCGCTAGCGACAACTATGTTTCTACCATTGAGTATATCGTCTTGAATGCCAGTCATTTCATCCTGTATGAAGACTTCATCATCGCGTAGTCCAATGTATAAACTTTTGATACCAATAGCATCTCTAGCTATGATTACTCTATTTGTTTTACGACATACAAATACGAACGCAAATACGCCATGGATCATTGCAAGCGCTGCATCAATTCCATATTCGTTTATGATGTGAGGCACTACTTCACAGTCCGAGGTTGAATGCAAGGTTTTTTGAGTCAAAGATCTAAGGTAGTCTGAATTATAAATTTCGCCATTGCACATGAAAACATAATCTGCAGTGACCCATGGCTGCATTCCAAGATCGCTAAGGTCATTAATTTTGAGCCTGTGAAAAGCAAAGAAATGCCCGTCTACCAAAATTTCTTTGGAAGCATCTGGGCCCCTTGCACTCAAAGTTTTAGAAGAAGCTACAGCTGAAGAAGTTGCTGCAGATTGAGTATAAAATATACCACACATTTTGAATAGTTTTGTATTCAAAATTTAATTTTTTAAGACGTGTTCAACTTCATCTTGATACCAACACATTGCAGTTCTTGTATAAGAAGCTTGCTAGAATACGGAAGCTTAACTTTACAAACATCATTGGTAGTACATGTTCCACACATATTAACCTTATTTGTTATTGTTCCGCATTTTTTGCAAACTATTACTTCATACGCGTCTGAACAATCGAAAACCCGTTCTTTCAAAAACCTTGAACATCCCGCTGCAACCTGACTCCAAGTTTCCATCTCTCCTACACGAAGTCCTCCATTTCGTGACCTGCCTTCAGGCGGCTGTCGTGTAAGAGTAGTCACCATTCCGCAGGCTCTTGCATGCATCTTGTCCGATACAAGATGCTTCAGTCGCTGGTAATAGGTTGGACCCATCATAATTTTAGCGTCCAAACGTTCACCTGTAAATCCGTTGTACAGAACTTCTGTGCAATCTTCATATCCTAATTTAGTCAGCTCTTCGGAAATAGTTTGAGCAATGTTTGGATTGCTAAATGCTGTACAGTCTCCGAACGTTGCTTTCTTCAAACATGTTTTCCCTAACGCACACTCTAAAAGCTGATTGATAGTCATTCTAGACGGCATTGCGTGCGGATTGATAATCATATCTGGAACCATCCCACTTGCTGTAAAAGGCATATCCTCCTGACGATAAACCATACCTATCGTAGCCTTCTGAGCGGCCCTTGAAACGCATTTATCTCCGGTCTCTGGTATCCTTGTTTTCCTAATGATAACTTTGACCATACGATATCCGTCGGGCGTCACCGACTCTTCAATCCGGTCAACATATCCATCTTCCCCTTTTTTCGCGACCAAGGAACAGTCTGTAATAGTTTGAGGACTATTTTTAGACGAGTGTACAAATAATTTTCCAACGAGAACAGTGTCTCGTTCAACTCTAACGGCTCGTCCTTCTTTGGTTCGGGTTCGAATAACGCCTGTTTCATCCAAATTACTGTAATTCCATCCGCTTTTACGATAGTTGTGAGGCACTGGTCCTAATTTATAGTATTGATACGACCCTTCCTTCTTTTCTTCTGCTGTATGCGTTTTGTAGGTAGTTGCACTGAACAAACCTCGTTCTATCGCGCTTTGGTTCATGATCACGGAATCTTCTTGATTCATACCAGTATAGCACGCTATGGCTACAATAGCATTGAGTCCCGAAGGCATATCTGAAAACCCCATGATTTCAGCCGGTTTCGTAGACACGATAGGTTTTTGTACGTAATCGAGAACGTGAACGCATGTATCGGCTCGGCGATGAAGACTCAAGGCAAACATGCTCATCGCTTGCTTTCCCATTGAAGCTTGAAATGCGTTGCGCGGAGCCTGTGAATGATCCGGGAAAGGAATCATAGCTCCCATGACTCCTAGCATTAGAGAAGGGTGTATTTCGGTATACTTCGCATATTTATTCGGTGCACATTTTCCAAAAGAAATATTAGCCTGTGCAGCTTTTGCATTGTCGATCCATTTAATCAAACCTATTTGTTCACTTTCTTCCCAAGACAAAAGTCCCGATCGTTTGTTTGCCTCATTAATTTTGTCGCTAACCAATACAGGTCTGAGGAGTCTTCCAGAATCGGAACAAATTCTGACCTCTTTTTCGAAATCGTCGAAGACTACGGACACGTCTTTGGGAAGAAAAACTTCTGTTTCAAGATGATGAACAAACTGTTTAGGAGACGTTGTTTCTCCTAACCAAGTTCCATTAAGCAACACGGCATACTTTTCTCCTTCTTCTACATCTGAAAACACTTCGATAGCGTCTACAATCTGTGGTTTGATAATAAAACTTGGAATGTCATTAGTAATTGTTGTCAACAACGCTAAATTTAAGACTACTCCTACGCCTTGACCTTCCGGACTTTCACAAGGTGCTACGAACATTATCTGAGAACCATGAATTTGACGCAATTTACTATTACGACCTTCTTTTGCAGCCGGAATAGAAATGCGTCGCAAATGAGACAAGGTTGCACCAAACGTAAGCCTGGACAACACTTGCGACACGCCTTGTCTGACATAATTACTTTTTCTTGCTCCCCAGTTTCCAGTTTGGAAACAGTACGCTAAGCCTTTCGTGATTAAACTAAGGCGTGTAAGAAAAGAAACTGCATCTGGACTGCGGTGCTTCTTTTTTTCTAGATACAGAAGAATTGTATTACAAAATCTTTTAAACAGTGTTCGAAACAAATCTGAATACAGCTGACCTGGAGAATCAATACGTTTCAGTTCAAAATCGTCTCTATCATCTACCTTTCTTTTTCCTATGTAAACTAGTACGAGTTTCCTAATAAGTGCTCCAAGCAACCACAACTTGCCTTCGTCAGGATCATCTTCGAACAAATGAGGAAATATTTCGTGATGAACAACTTGATGAGCATAACCGCTACGCCCATCTTTTCGAACTGCATACAAACTTCGTGAACCAATAAATTCTTTACACTCTTCAAGGTCGCCTACATTCGATAGCATTCGTTCAGCTGAAGAAAGGATATGTTTCGTGTCTTTAAAAACGGATTCATCTTCGCTTATACCCCACTTTTCGAATCCTCCTGGAAACACGACATCTTTTAAAGATACATCATTGTTTCCTAGTAAAACTTTAAGAACTACTCCGACTGGAATGTTGTCTTTGACGTACGGCAACGAAAAATAAAGCTTCATATCGCTTGTTATACCGCAAGAAAGCAACACAGAGTGAGCAGTGCTTGTAGAAATATTCCGCATTTCAGAAGAATACACGTACCTGGAAGCACTCTTGTTCTTGTGAACCAAAATCCGATTATAGATCCCTCTCATTTGAGACACCAACACGCGCTCCTTTCCTTTTATAATAAAATAGCCTCCTCGATCCCAAGTACATTCACCTTTCAGTGTTCTATCGTTCTTGCCCATCTTGCTCAAGTGACATTTTGAAGATCTCAACATAATTGGAAGCCGTGCAATCATAATACGCTTGTGCGCTGTTTGCGTTGAACGTTGAGTAGCACTAGAAACAGAAGTTTCGTCTATATCAACGAACAAGGGGCTTTCATAAGTTAGATCTCGAGTACGACACTTCTCCGGATACAATTCATTCAGATTACGATCCGCTTCTATCACCGACGGGTATCCTACGTATGGATTCGAAAATTTGATTGAATAGGAATATGAATCATGATTGATACTTACAGTATTTTCATGATCGATGATCTGTTCAATCCCATTCGTTATAAAGGTATTGAACGACTCTATCTGATGATCGACTAATCCGTCTTTGTTATTCAAGTAATCTTTCACTAGGTTCCAGGTTTTCTTATCATTCAGTGTATCCATTTTTTTGATATTATAGATTTTAAAAATGATAATCGTTTTAAAATAATAATATAAACAAATGTGGAATCAACCTTTGAAAAATAAAAAAAACTCATGCTACATCGACGTAGTTCTCACAGCACTATTTATTGACCCTTCAAATGCGGCAGTCAAAGCAATGAACTCTATAAAATGCACACCTTCTTCAAAAGTGTGTGGCTCTGATCAGAAGTCAGTACATCATATTCAATCTATTATACGTGATGTGGCAGCAGAACTAGAAGAACACTCATACGAATCAAAATATTATATCTCTCTCGATGAGTTAAGACAGTCTGCAAAAAAATGCCCTGTTCTCAACAACACCGAACGCTTTGATAGATCTAGCATGAACGACCCTTCTGTATTCATGGAATATTTAGTCCATCTCTTCCCTTGTCTAAAAATAAAAAATTCCAAAGGACTGCTCGTAAGTCCGTTGATAAATCTTGAAACAGGACCTTTGAAAGATATCAATGGATATGATTTATCAGACGTAATCGATAAACACATGGAAAAAAATTCAACCTTCAATAACCCTCCTTTAATCGTATTTGATTTGACCAGACTTAACTCTAGAGGAGAATACGAAAACGATATCGAAGTTATTCCCGATGAGTTTTTAAATCTCAGCGGAACAGAATATCAAGATTTTCCATCTGAACTATCAGCAGTTGTTGTATGGAAAGATTTTCATTACACTGTGTATGCAAAGGTAGAAGATACTTGGTATTACTTCGATGACACGGACAAATTTGTTCAAGAAGTTGGAACGTATGAAGACTTGCTATCACACAACGATAACTTCGTGAGTATGGACGGAAAGCTTTTTTTCTATGTACAGAACTAAATAATATTTTTATACTACTCGATAGTATAAAAATATTAAACAACGATGCGATATATTACGTCTCCGTTCTTCCGATGAACCTCAATGACGTCGTCTTTAACAAAATGGAAGTATCTAGCGATTTTGTCAGTTTCAAGCATTTTTGGAAAATTTGTTCCCCATTTCTCTATAAAATTTTTCTTTTCTTCTTGAGAAAGCTTTACGAATTTGAGCGGTTGAAGTACGTGTCTTGTGATATTTGTTTCGAGTTCCTTAGCTGGAAACGACTCTGTAACAAGCCCATGTTTGATTTCCAAAACTCTTCTAGCAAAACATGTTATTGAATCACGATACACGATAATCAGGTGATTAGCATCCGAATTTCGAACGCATGATTCAGCTGTTCGCACGTTAAACTTCGGAATATCAAAGTACAATAACCTGACTTTATTGTTATCGTTTTTGGGATCAATTGCATCGATTTGTAGAGGAGTCTTATCAATTGACCCAACGTTGATATCGATGTATTCTCGAGCTTGAAACATCTCTATGAATCTTGAAGACATTTTCCTTGTGTACATTTTGTTAAATTATTTCAAATGTTTAATTAATCATTTTTATACTTCTCAAACGTATAAAAATTTAATTTAATTATTTTTTTTACGAGTATATCTAAACACTCGAACATTTTTAGGCCGATGCAAGTCTAATTTCTCTCCATTTTTTACTTTTTCGGATACAAAGTTTGAAACTTCTTCGAGCATCTGCTTCTTGTTTCTCTTTACTTCTGTATAATCTGGACCACCAAGACGAATCAGAAGCGCAATCAATTCTTTTCTATTCCATCGAGCAAATTTATTTCTAAAATCTTCTGGTTCTCGACGAAATTTATCAGCCCATTTTTGTCCTTCGGGTTTGATAAAAAGCTTCTCCTCGACTTTCTTCTCCTCGACTTTCCTTTCCTCGACTTTCTTCTCCTCGACTTTCTTCTCCTCGACTTTCTTCTCCTCGACTTTCTTCTCCTCGACTTTTCTTTCCTCGTGATCAGAACCAGAGTCAGAACCAGAATCAGACATGCTTTTAGACACGTAAGAAGAAGTCGGTACATCGATTTCGGAGTCGGACACAATTACGCCGAATTTTTGTTTATTTTTGGATTGAAGAACATTATAACCACTTCGTTCGAAGATTCGAACAGCTTCATTCCAAACTGTATCCGAAGATGCTTCAAAGAAGATAAGAGCTGACCCATCTTCATCGAGTTCTTCTACGGTTTCTGGATTGAACACAGGACAAATATAGCCTTTCAAATTATTAACTTTTACAGTCTCAACGATGCTAGCATTAGCATCGTCATTATCAGAAGATATATTGAAACTAGGTAATATGCCTGCATTTCTTAGTTTCACAAATGTATAGCTCAGTAGGTTTGCCATTTTTATAATGTAAAGTAATCACTTTAACCTAATTTAAAATGATTCCGTTTTTTTTAAATTATACTGATAAAACATGGAATCCATTCGTATTCCCGAACGTAATAAGATTAAGAATAGATCGCGAGATGTTGAAAGTTTTATGAAGTTCAACGCAAATGCCATTCAAAGATTAAGAAATTCTAAATGTGGATTAGAGTTCAGTCGGAACAAGATTGAAAAGTTGAAGAAGGAAAACGAAGAATTTTCGAACGAACTATTAGAATTGAAGAAACGAGAATGCGCTTTGAACAGGGGAGAGTTAGACAAAGAATTGAAGGAAAAATATAAAGCTGATACAGCGATTGCTAACGCAAAAACTAAAATTAAAAGGCAACAAAAGCTTGCCGAAATCCTAGACCGAAAAAATAAATCCGTGATTTCCATAGAATATTATAAGAAAACTATGAAAGCGAGACGCGAAGCAAGATACGCTGAACGTAGTTCCAAACGTGGATACGATTACTTGCTACGGGTTCATAAATCTTTGCCTGGGTATATAAGATCCAACCTCGAAAAAATGCCCAATAACAAAGGTTATATTTGGAGAGGCGTTCACTACTATGGAAAAAAGAATCCCGACTCTGAAAAGCGTGTAATGTTTGAAAATAAAAAAGGCCAACTTCATATCCACGAATGGTCTCCGGATAACCTCAAATATACTTTAACTATTAAACATAACAAGTCATCGAAAGGTGAAATTGAATTTGTAGAAACCTTTAAAAGAAATGCAGAAGGAAAGCGTGTTTTCGTTTCAAGAATCAAACCGACACGTGAACTATCTCGTAATCCTAAAAAGACTCGAAAAAGTCCTATGAGAAGATTGACTCCAGCCGAAGCCAGAAGTCGATCACGGGGCGCTGGTAGAACTAAACCGAATAATAAAAAAGTCCGTTGTAGAGATAACAGAGATAACAGAGATAACAGAAATAGAGGCAGAGGCAGAGGCAGAGACAGAGACAGAGACAGAGACAGAGACAGAGACAGAGACAGAGGCAGAGGTAGAGGTAGAGACAGAGGTAGAGGTAGAGGTAGAGGTAGAGGTAGAGGTAGAGACAGAGGTAGAGACAGAGGTAGAGGTAGAGGCAAGGAAGTTGATAAATAATTAAAATTATAATAAATGAAGCGGTTGAAAATAATATTTCCAATTTTAATAACAATAATAATTTTGGTATCAGTTTTGTATGTATACACCAGTAATAAAACTTCCAAAAATATTTTAGCGGCTTATGGACTTACACCAACGCATCCAAAGTTTCAAAGAGTTGTTGTCACTGTAGATGGTTGCGATGGAGATCTAGACAGAACTATTAATTCTGTTCTATCTCAAAATGTGCGTGTGTCTGAGATAGCTACGGATAAAAAGACTTGTAATGTGTCCAATATGTGCGAGTCAGTTTTGAATAGATATGCTGATCCGTACAACAAAGGAATTGTAAAGAGTACTTTCGAACGAGAACTAGATGCAGACACTGTAGTAGTGTTTATTAAAAGAGGATATGCATTCCCTGATGCAGGTAGTCTTAGAAGTATGTTAGACAAGTGGACGGCGTCTGTACCTATTAAAACAGAAAACGTTTCAATTATGAATGCAGCCCAATGTTAAGAATCGATGTAAAATGGTAAAATTTTTTGATTTTTTTTGAAATCAAAAAACTCAATATGTCTGTCATCAATCTTATCGAAGAGTCTACTACTGAGATTACTTTGGCTATTAGTGATCTAAATGCTGATCATTGCGCCAAAGAGGAACTTATCGCTCTCGTGAACAAAGCGATGGAGTCTATCATCACTGCAATGTCGAAGAAACCCGTTAAGGCTACGACGACGAAGTCTAACAAGAACAAGAAGATCAAGAAGGCTGGTACTGCGAGAAGCTTCTATGCAACTGAAACTCGGACGCGTCTTAAAATTGAAGGTTTGTCTGGCAAGGCTATTACTTCTGCAATTCGTTCTGGTTGGAACGCCCTTAGCAAGGCCGAGAAAGCTAAGTATGTGAAGATGAGCAAGGATGATAAGCTTCGATACGAATCTGAAGCATCGACTTCTGGCATCGTTGTATCCAAACCGATTCGAGGAACGACTCTTTACCTGTGTTATTCTAAACTTCACCGAGACGAAGTCGTCGCCAAAGGTTTCAAAGGCCGTGCTGTTATGAAAGAACTTTCTTCTATGTGGAAAAAATTCAAGAGTTTACCCAATGTCGAGGATACTGCGGAATGGAAGGAATTGGAAGAACTGAAAAAACAACTCGACGATGAAAAGCTGTCCAAGGCAACGGTTGTTCAACCTGAAGTAATTGCCGAGAAGTCTGAGGAATGCAAGGAGTCTGAAGAGTGCAAAGAGTCTGAGGAAGAGTACCAAAAGCGTATGAAAACCTATGAAGACGAACCTCATGGATTTTTGCCTCAAGATCTCTGGGACAAGGAGGTTTCAAAAGGCAATGCATCCGAAGCCAATCGTAAGAATGATTACGACAATGTGCAGGAACCAGTCTCAGAAACCGGTCAACAAGTTCTAAGCCGCATCAAAGAGATTCGCGCGGAAAACAAACCAGACTATGATCTTGACGAAGTCCAAAACGAGAACGATGATATGACTGACTGGGACTATGAAACTCTGGATGAGATTAAGATCGAAGAATACGATATTCCTATTCAGAAGATGAAGAAAGGACGTGTTCAAGAAGAACTTCGAGAGTTCGATATTCCTACGACCGGGAACGTCCGTGATCTGCGGAATCGTTTGTTGAAAGCATCGGGACTAGACATGCCATACGCGTTCGATAAGTTGAACATCCCTAATGCTGACGGTGTTGTCGAGTACCCTTCACCAACGGCCGATTACGATTACGGGTCTATTCTTAAAATTCCTACCGACAATAATGCGTTGCGAAGCTTGTTCAAGCAACACGGAACTCGTATTCGTAATATGAACGAAGCAGTTGAAATTATTCGTCGCACTACAGGCTGTCCTCGATCACTACTTCGCCGTCCTGAAGAAGTTGAAAAGATTAAAAGTTTTCTAGTTTCATACCATAACAAATTCATGAGTAAGCGCGTCCGAAACTTGCAGCGCTAAGTTAGATAAAAAATAAAAAAATAAAAAAAAAAGCCCCCATGGCTGAACCTTGTCGATAGGTTCAGCCATGGGGGCTTTTTTTTGTGACTACTTCCATCTATCAATTTGAACTACATTTTGTCTGATTCTTCCTGATTTCTCATGCATTCTCCATCGTGTAGCAAATTGAATTGATTTTGTTTGTAGCTCTGATGCAGTCGCATTAGGACAAAATAATTGTTTGATTGTAGTTTCACCTTTCACTCTGTTTGAGTCGTAAAACTCTAAATCGTACGGTACAGTTTTGCGTAGCTCTTCGTTTGTTTGTTCTACGACTTGCGCTGCTCTTTGTCTAACTAATTTGTACAGTACTGGTTCTGTAGTGTCTTCGGTGTACTCAGTTAGCATCCACACCGTTTCAAATAAGTTTACAAATTCTGTACTAGAACAGTTTCCAGAAACAAACAAACGATCAAACCAGGTTGAAAAGTCCGAAGGGTCGTCAGGAATTTTACAAGAGGTGAACTCAAGATACTCTTCGGACATTTGTTTGAATTCTGGTATCAACTTCTTCAACGAATTCTCTAAGAGCCTGCAAATCTCCCACAAAGAAGGACAAGGTATCCAAACCTTTGAAACATGAACGTAGAAGCCGTGATGTTCCGGAGAAGGCATGTATCTGATTACGTTTTGATATTTTTTAAGAGCTAGTTCAAGCAAGTTGAAGAAGCCCAGTATAGCGATGTTGGAAACCGTAAACAAAGAAATAAAATCTGATGTGTTCCAGTCGGTCGCTTTTTTTGAGAATAAGCCCGATTCAAGGTCTTCAATCTCTTCTTCGTAATTTTTATCCATGTATGATAAGTATGATTTTTTCCGTGTGAACATTTTCATTAACCTTATCTCAAGCGCTCCGCTCGTGCCGCAATCATACAGTAGTTTGTTCTGTTCGAATGTTGATACTCCAATTTTAGAAAGCTCTTTCCTGATCATCTGAATCTCTTCGGACGATTTCTTGACCCATTCATTCCAATCAATCAATCCTTTTCCGAACAACTTGACGCGTCGTGTGTACAGATTTTGAGATAACCATTTCAGCCTGCTCAGATCACTTGTTTTTCTGGACAGTTCTACCATTCGATGAGACCTAGGAAGGGGGTAATCGCCCCAGATTTTGTTGAACCTGTCAGCAAGCTTAGTATTGTTTTGAATGTATTTATTCCACATTTTATTAAATATATATGACCTGTTTAAAATGGTAAATTATATACCGACTAAAAAATAAAAAAGCAAATGAGATGTTCAGTATGCAACAAAAAAATACCATTCGTCTTTCAAGCAGCTAGTACTTGCAGATGTGGAAAGATTGTATGTGCCAAACACAAAAGTGAAGCGAGTCATCAGTGCACTTTTGATTGGAAAAAGTTTGGACACGAACAACTTTCTAATAAATTAATTATAAAAAATTTATTAAGTGATCAAAAGCTTCAACGGATTTGATCAAACTAAACTAAGAACGATCATTCGATACGGCGGATCTTTTTTTTTAAAGTAAGCCGTTTTCTTAGCACAAGGCTTTTTAATTGTATTAGAGTCTCCCCAAAATCTAACTTTTTTTTTAGGATATGGATTCATATTTTTTTTAAAACGATTTTTTTTTAAAAAAATATAATGAAGCACATTATCATACTCTAAGGACTATGAATCTTTTTCTTTTACACGCCGACCCAATCAAAGCAGCTTTGGTTCACTGCGACAAACACTGCGTCAAGATGATCCTTGAAACATGCCAGCTTTTATATTCAGCTTGGCATCTTAATCAACCTGGTTGCGTAGAGATTTCTAGTATTCTTCCGAACGACCCTTGTCCGCATAAACCGTACAAGTGTACACACAAGAATCATCCTTCTGCGAAATGGGTTCGAGCCGACAAAGCTCACTACAACTGGGCAATCAAACTAGGTTTTGCTTTATGCTTCGAATACACTCGACGTTATGGCAAGGTTCACAAATGCCAGTCTCATCTAGATCGATTAGCAATTCTCGGCTTTCCTAGCGCTTCGAATACACCCGAAGATCCTCCTCTCCGAAAACGAGCTCTTACAGGCTTGCCTTTGGGTTGCAAATACTTTGATTGCGCAATAAACGACGAACTCTTTGACGATTGCGCCGTGTACAACGATCAAGGTCGTTTGAACGGGATTCAAACTTATCGTAATTATTACTGCATCAAGGGTAGCGATAAATGGGTTTTAAATTGGAACAAAGGACGTGATACAAAACCAAAATGGTATAAACGTAATATTTTAAAATAATCTTTCACAGAATAACACTTTTAATTGCAAGATTGTTCGCACATTTTTTTGGCCGCCGGAGCATCGTTGAATGTCATTCCTCCCACATTTCTAGTGGCTGTAAACTGGGGTCTATGACGAGTCGAAAAAAAGGTGCTGTTCACCTCTTCGCACCTCATACCTTGTCCCATATTAATGCAGTCGTAGCCTAGGGGCAGTGCTGGAAATGGATTTTTAGGTCCACTCCATTTACATTCCTTTTCAAAGCCTGTTCGCCCTTGATGTTTAGCCACATTACAAAAGTAGGAATTCTTTTGGTTTGTGCAGGAACTTTCATCGAAATTGTTGTATGCTATTTTACCGTCATGTTCTTGTCTAAATCTGTAGCACCATCCAGAGGCGTTTCTGTGCTCCCGGGGTCCTCCGGCGTACGGAGTGGTAATTATTCCTGTGTTCTGACAATAACAATTGCCTACGTGTTCTTTGCCGCAAGCTCTTTTGATGAAGTGGTTGATCACTTCTGTAGTATGCGCGCATTCCGGTATAGTTATCTCAGGCTGCATGCTCAAGTTTCCCTTCAAGAAGGATTCGTACCTGTTAGTGTAATTGGAACCAAACAAACACTCTTGAAGCTGCTCATACGAACTAGGAGAAGAACTACTCCCGTCTGTGTATGAACACTTACCTATGAATTTGCCGCACTTCTCCATCAAACCGTCAAAACACGCGCCTGACATGTCCTCGCATTCTTCCTTGCTGGAAAAATGCCCATCGGCTTTCCTGGCGCACTTTCCGTCTATTTTTTCCCATCTACAATCCCTCAACCGTTTATCGACGCAAGCTTTCTCGATGGGCAGGGAGGGATCTTTGCTTCCGTGCGGACAGCACGCCGCGCATTCAGTTCCCTTTAAACAGCCTTTGTATTGGCTATCGTACAGAATTTGGTACGGCGTAGCATCCTTGCATTTTTTGTCTTCCATGCACGCGGAGAAATCCGACGCCTTGCACAAAATATTATTTATGTTGTCGCACATTTGTTTTACTAAACATTTACACCGAGCGTTTTGCAACCGCTTACGGCGCAATAGATTTCTTAATTTTTTTATACTTTATGAAGGTATAAAAATGATCTACAAAATGCAGAACATTAGAAATTAAAAAATGCTGTCCAATGTTGTTTTAGATATAAAAAATTTCAAATCGATAAAATCGAAAACCCTGGAATTGTCTAATGGAATGACTCTGATTAAAGGACCCTCAGGGGTAGGAAAGTCTACAATAATCGAAAGCTTGCTTTACGCCATAACAGGAAAACCAAAAATGTGTAAGCCGCTGGGCTCATCATGTTCAACAAGAGTGTCGCTAAGTTTTCTCTTAAACGAACAAGTTTGGACGATCGTACGTTCAACTCGGCCAGGTCGTCTTTTGGTGACGAGAGCAGGAACAGATGTAGAAGGCGACGAAGCGCAGGCTTTAATTGAAATCGTGTTCGGAAAAAACTTCGATATTGTTTCACATATTCCTCAGGATACAAGCAAATCATTTGCAAAAATGAAACCTGCTGAAAAATTGTCTTTTATGGAACAACTATCGATCGGGTCTGGTGTATCAGCTATTAAAAAAAAAGCAAAACAATATTTGAGTGATATGAAACGAGATTATAACGTAAGCAGCGCGAAGTATTCGCTTCGATCAGATGATCTAAGCAAATTACAAAAAGTTGAAACTCCTAAGAAACTTCTTCCAAAAAAACCGTCTGATCGTGATATAAAAGATGTTCAAAGGGAAAAAAATCTTATAAGATCTACAATCAGAGAAACTAAATTAAGATTAGAAAAAGTTGAAAAAGAGAAAAAATCTATCGAACAAGCACGAAGTAGCCTACAAACAAATAAACTGCGCATAAAAAGCTTTGATAAAGAAATTAATGAATTGAGTAAAGAACTCGGTATAGAAAAGGTTTGCGACGAAACAGAAGATATTATGAATAACACGAAAGAAGCGCTTGATGCCTCGAGAGAGTTTCATAGTTTACAGAGCGAGCTACCGGTTTGGTCGAAATCAGACGAATGGGAAGAAAAAAATAAGAAATGGACGAAGGATAAGAATAAAAAATTGAAAGAAGTTAAAGATGCTATCAAATTTGCAGAATCGAAAGAAATAGTATTTTTCAAATGCCCTAGTTGTGACGATGATATTGGTTACAATTGTCTGACTTCTGAAGCAGTTCTCCCTGAAACAGTTCCTAAATTTGAACAGAAAAGTTGTTCTATTCGTGATTTAATGAGAGAAGAATCTAAAATCAATCGAGAATTGTCTGAAAGGAAAAAGAAGGTCAAAGAAGTGAAGCGTTTGAAAAAACTTATCGCAGATCTGACCGATGAATGGGGCGAAGATTCGTTGGATGATGTAAACGAATTAGAAGAAACTTATGCAATGGCTAAGGAACTCGATAAGTTAGTTCGTAAACGTAGTCGAATACTTTCGACGCTAGAAGAAGAAGAAGATTTTTCGGATGATAAAGTAGATGAATTGGAAAGTATTATCAACGAAGAAAAGGCGAAGTTACATACCGCGAGTGACCAATTCGATCGAGTCGATCGTCTTCTTTCAGATATTGAGCAATGGATTCGAGAAACCGAAGGAGTCAGAAGATACAACGAAAATATAGATCGAGCGAAAAAAGTGTACAACGAAGCCGTAGAAAAGAAAAGATTGGCCGCAATCGACATGGATAATAAAACGAAGCTACTCAAAGGCGCTGAAGAATTTAAAGCTGCCGTACAAGAAGCTGAAAGTCTAGCTTTAGTCGGTCAGGTAAATTCTCTGAACGATCATGCTGCAATGTATTTAGATTCGATTTTTATAGAAGATCCTATTGAAGTTAGTCTAAAAACTTTTTCCGAAACAAAGAGTTCTGGAAAAATAAAGCCGAGTATCAAAACAGAGATTCAATACAAAGAAAATGAAATGACTTTGAGCGCTTTATCAGGCGGCGAGCAGGCTAGAGTAGTGATTGCTTATACATTGGCGTTAGGTGATATAATGGGAAGTCCAATTTGTATGCTGGACGAAGTCACAGCAAATTTAGATTCAGAGATGACTGAAATTATTTTTGAAACAGTAAAATCGAATACGGAAAACAAAATAGTAATAGCTGTAGCTCATCAATGCGTTGATGGTATTTTTAATAATATTATAAATTTTTAATCTCAAATAAAAGAAAGAATTAAAAATGTCTTATTTACAATGTCCAAACTATTTATTCGGAAGTGATTCTTGTTGTCGAGTAGGGCAGGCTAATACTTGTTCCGGTCAGTCGGGCACATGTCCTTCAAATCCGCAAAATAAACGATATTCTTTATGCCCTCCTAATTTATGCGACCAAACAGATTGCAATAACAGAGGTGTAGGTGCTGGAACTAGACCAAACTGTGTATGCGAATGCGATCCTCCTTACACGGGGACTCGGTGCGAAACTGCACGCGACAGATGTACAAGAGATTTGTGTAATGGTCACGGCGACCCAAGAAATGCTTACCGAGATGACGCAGGAAGTTGTAATTGCGATTGTGATGCAGGTTGGGAAGGCGACACTTGTGACACTCAAGCATGCATCCCTACTCAAGTTGCCAATTCTGACAAGTCAGGGGCAGGTTCTATTTCTGGAAACTCCGGAGACACTGTTCAGGTGAATTGCGATGCTGGATACACCGGAGGTGGTGCATGGACGTGCAGCGGCGGCACCTTTTCAGGCGCAGAATGCACTGCAAATTCTTGCGGTGCTACTCAAGTTGCCAATTCTGACAAGTCCGGTGCAGGTGCTATCAGCGGGGACACTGGAGCTACTGTTCAGGTGAATTGCGATGCTGGGTACACCGGAGGCGGCACTTGGACGTGCGGCGTCGACGGAACCTTTTCAGGAACGGTATGCAGTGCCAGTTCTTGCAGTGCTACTCAAGTTGCCAATTCTGACCAGTCCGGTGCAGGTGCTATCAGCGGGGACACTGGAGCTACTGTTCAGGTGAATTGCGATGCTGGGTACACCGGAGGCGGCACTTGGACGTGCGGCGTCGACGGAACCTTTTCAGGAACGGTATGCAGTGCCAGTTCTTGCAGTGCTACTCAAGTTGCCAATTCTGACCAGTCCGGTGCAGGTGCTATCAGCGGGGACACTGGAGCTACTGTTGATGTGAATTGCGATGATGGGTACACCGGAGGTGGCACTTGGACGTGCGGCGTCGACGGAACCTTTTCAGGAACGGTATGCAGCGCAAATTCTTGCGGTGCTACTCAAGTTGCCAACTCGGATAAGTCAGCTGCCGGTTCTATCAGCGGAGACACTGGAGACGTTGTTCAGGTGGCTTGCGACGATGGATACACCGGAGGCGGTGCATGGACGTGCGGCGTCGACGGAAACTTTTCAGGCAGTCAATGCACTGCCAATTCTTGCTCTGCTACTGAAGTTGCCAACTCGGATAAGTCAGCTGCCGGTTCTATCAGCGGAGACACTGGAGACGTTGTTCAGGTGGTTTGCGACGATGGATACACCGGAGGCGGTGCATGGACGTGCGGCGTCGACGGAAACTTTTCAGGCAGTCAATGCACTGCCAATTCTTGCTCTGCTACTCAAGTTTCCAATTCTGACCAGTCAGCTGCCGGTTCTATCAGCGGAGACACTGGAGCTACTGTTCAGGTGGCTTGCGATGCTGGATACACCGGAGGCGGTGCATGGACGTGCGGTGCCGACGGAACCTTTTCAGGAACGGTATGCAGTGCCAATGCTTGCACTCCAACTCAAGTTGCCAACTCTGATCAGTCCGGTGCAGGTTCTATCACTGGAAACACTGGAGACACTGTTCAGGTTAGTTGTGATGCTGGATACGCCGGAGGCGGTACTTGGACGTGCGGCGCCGACGGAACCTTTACAGGTTCAGGATGCAGCCAAACTTCTTGCACTGCTACTCAAGTTGCCAACTCTGATAAGTCCGGTGCAGGTTCTATCACTGGTGTTTCAGGAGACACTGTTCAGGTCACTTGCAACGTTGGATACCAAGGCGGCGGTGCATGGACATGCGGTGCCGACGGAACCTTTACAGGTTCAGGATGTACTGCTATGACACCTTGCACATCTGCAGACGACTGCAACAATCATGCTTCTAGTGTTACGGGATACCGCGAAGATGGTAGTTGCTCATGCAGTTGTGCGGTAGGTTACACTGGCGACGCTTGCGAGAATACAACTACTTGTACGATTGACGACAATTGCAGCGGTGCGGCTAGTGCAGTTTCAGGAGATGTTGCGACAGGCTGCAGCTGTACGTGTAATCCTGGCAGAGGCGGAGCTGACTGTAGCGAAACGCTCACACCTTGCACGGTAGAAGATAATTGCGGCGGATCTAGTAAATCTACTGGAGTTTCTGGGTACCAAGAAACTGGTTGCACCTGTCAATGTAACAACTTGTGGATCGGTGCTGACTGCAGTGAACCTTCCGATGCAGATCGCCATCCTTGTCTTCAAGCTGGTTTTGAGTGCATCAACGGCGGTCAAGTTATACCAGGTCGTTCACCGGGCGCAAACGGAGTTCTTCCAGGTACTTGTGCGTGTGTAGGATGCGATGCAGGCTATACAGATGGTGAAGGCTCGTGTTCTGACTCGCGCTACCGCACCAGCGTAGAATGTCAAAGAGCCGGTGGCGTTTGGACTGAGTCAGCTGGATACACCTGCGAAACGCCAAACGAAGACTGCACTCTTAGTGTAGATGTCAATGACAGAGGTAATGCTGCTGCTGCAGAGAATGGAGTTTACTATTGCGGCAATGGGGGTTCTGTTAATACTATTAGACCTTACTCTGATGCGAATGGCCGTTTGTGTGGATGTCAGTGCGGTCAAGGAGACGATGTTGAATTCAAGTGTAAGAATAAAGTCCTTGACACCGGAGATTTGGCAGGTTCGTGCAATGCAGATACCGATTGTTCGTATTCGGGTGCCAGGCTAACTTGTCAACCAAACGGTCAAGCATACCAGTCGTGTGCTTCTCACAATGATCAAGCCGACTGCAATTCGCATTCTGAATGTGCATGGAACGGAACATTCAACCAGTGTGTTCCAAGTCAAGCTGCTAAGGATACTTGTTCAGCAATGACTGATAATGATTGTCTTGCGCAAGGAAGCGGATGCACGCTTCGCGGTGAATGCAATCCTAAAGTATCTGCAACTCGGACAGGATATGGAGGTCCTCAATGCGAAGAACCTCAGAACGCTATTCTTGCTCAGACCGGAGACGAACAAGATCTTAGTAGAGGTATTATTTGGTGCAATAACCAGGGATACGCTGCAGGTAAAACTGGCAGTGCTTCATGCGCGTGCTTCCCAGGATATACAGGAGCCAATTGTGAAACTGTTGCTGGGTCAGATACCATTGGATGCCCTACACAAGACGCATCTTGTCCTGCAGGACAAGCTTGTTGCGAACGTCCAGAAGTAGATTTCTGCACTGGTCAGGAAACAAATGGTGAATTCCCTGAAATTGATCAGTGCACTCGAGCTAACCAAGCTAGACTTGGTGTAGGTCAAACCCGACAACAGCGATGCGAAAGTCAATCGTATTTTGCAGATGGAGAAGTTAAACAGTGCAAGTTTCACGATAGAGATCCGACCGACAGTGCGTGGAACTACTTTGATCAAACTTTAGATGAAACGGGTGCGAATCGTCTTCATCCAAAATGTCAGTGTGATTGCACCCGTAAAGCGGGAACAGCCGGAGCTGCTGGACCGTTGATAAATTCAGACCAACGTTATCAATTAGCTCCCGATGGTCTCAGTTGCATCGCAAATTGTTCAGAAATTAGTCCTGGTGATAACATATGCGAAGGATTAACGGGAGACGCGTTGCAAACATGCAGAACAAACAACGCTCCATGCTTTGGAAGAGGCGCTTGTGATCCGACTACAAACAAATGTGTATGCAATACCGGATTTTCAGGTGAATACTGTCAGTACGATATGGCTGGATTCCAAGGAAAGGACTGCGGAGCATTTGGAGAAGGAGCAGCACCCGAACCAGGTTCTGGCGACTCGTACCAATGTGTATGCAAGGGAGACTGGTCTAAGAGTGGTCTTGACCTAAACAATGATGGAGTCGCTAGATGTGATCTAGATCCGTGCCACCAGGGTGTTGAACGTGAATTGCAGGAACAATCTTTCCCGTCTGCGAATAGTGGAGCTCTTACTCTCAAAAATTACACGGGAACCCTTTCAGTGCCTACAATTACGAAAGATATGGGAGTTAGATGGGATTTTGCGGCTGATGGAACTGATCTGCCTATTCGCAATGGCAACTCTCTAGCTGATGTTCAGAATTCTCTTAAAGTTGTATCTTTTGCACCAGCAGGTTCACCTGTTGTCACAGATGACTTTGAAACTGGTACAGACGCTAACGCATTGGCCGGAAATTCTCCTTATGTAGATGCGAACGGTAACGCAGCGCCTATAGACGCGCAAACTCAAATTTTAATGTTCAAGATGCAGGGCACACATTCGGCAAACACGGGTTTGTACGATAAAGTTATTTTGAACTTCGGCACTTTCCTCCCGGTTGATACTAAGTTAAACTTCTTCTACAGAACAAAAGGTACAGTATCTTGCAGAGTGTTTGACACGACTCAAGGAAGTGATCTTGGCGATTGCCGTACTAGTTCGGACGGTCAGTCCAGATCGTGCGGTTGCAAGCAGGGATGGGATACAAATCCTTCTACGTTGAAATGCACTACCCGATGCAAGTTCGGAACATGGGGCCCAGGCTGTGTATACAAAATGGACGGTACTAGCGCTCCCGATCCTGACACCGGAATAGTACCAAATCTCTGCGACTCAAGTACGTTAAACGACGAAACTCTTGAATCTCTCAAGGCGTACTCGACCGTAGACGGATTGCCATCAAGGTTAGTCGGTATCACAGACAATGATGAATTTAAAGCCGCGTTGAACCCTGATCGTACTAATGCTTCGTGTAGAGTAATTGACAGAGGAGACGGAGCGCTAGACATAGTGTATGATTGCAATGGTCAAGGTATGATGGCGGGACCAACCAACGATGGGGCTCAGGTTTCCGCTCAATGGCAAAAGGGTACTGATCAGGATGGAGGTGAAACACTAGCTGGAGGATACGTCACTCACGCCTCAGAAGGACAGTGCTTGCAACCAATTGAAGGTGGCGGTAATGTTCTTTGCCAAGCGGGTGGTGGCGATGGACCTGAAATCAGAGAAGACAATGGAAATACAGCCGCAGACTGTACCGAAACAAACACAGGCAGTGCACAATGTTCATGGCAAACTGTTAACCTGAGTCGCCAGTGCCCCGCTGATAACGCAGGCCTTGACACACTTTTCAGTACAATGGATGACAGAGAAACTTGTAGAACAATGCAATGCTCACGAACCAACTGCGGTGCAACAAATGCTGTACCTGATAGTTGGCACGCAACTAAAGATGATGATAATCAATTAACAGCTTGCGTGAAGAACCAACACGGTGGAAATCTTGACACTAATTACTCATGCCCTGGAGTATCTGGTAATTGGTCGAATGGAGATATGCATGCGGCACCAGGAATAAACACAACTAGTGTTGCACCAAATCAAGGTTTGGTAGCCGCGCGTCCTGCGCAGTTCAGTGATGGTCGTTGTGCTGTTGTTATGGGGTGCGATCATTGTGGCTGTAGCTTTAATGGCACATGCCCTGACGGTACACTAAGCGCTGAAACGTCTAGTTCTAACTGCGATGAAGGGTCCTTTTTGTGTGGTGGCGACTACCGTACTTGCACCTATGATTCTGCAAACCCCCCTAGCTTAGCAACGGATTGTCACTGGCACCCGGATCATAGCCCATAAAATAATTAAAGCACTTTCAATATTTTAAAAATATTGAAATAAATGGGAAACATGCAAGACTTCTTTTTTTGTTGGGGTACAAATGAAAAAAGTAAAGATGTAAACGTTCTATATATAGATATTCAGGAACTCTTACACAAAAATACTAGATATTCAAAAATAGATCCTGAAACGTACTATATGTTCACGTGATTACATCTTGGACAGATGTTTAATAAAAACAAGTCGATTATACTTATCAAGCCCTGAATAAAAGTATATAATATTTCTATCCATTCTAACAAGTTTTTCAAAAAGGTGTTCGCCCATTCTGGGACCAAACAATTGAATCATTCTATCTTCGTCCAGATTAGTTTGTAAAGAAAGAAGACACTGAAGAATTTTTTCATAGTCGTTGATGTTAGGCATATTTTTTTTGATTTCAAAATAAAAAAAATATGAATCATTTCGCGTCTGCAAAGAATTCGTCGATTATGGTATACTCTTGAGACCAATCATTCCTGTCAACTGGAATAATTGATTCTATGGCATCAATAAATCCTTGGGCTGAACTCGTTTCAATAGGATTAGGCTGAGAAGCCTTAAGATTTCCTAATAGAAAACAGTCAGTTTGTCCCGTTATATCAAGTCTGAATTCTTCTTCTTCTTTTTCTTCTTTTTCTTCAACTTCAACTTTTTCTTCTTCTTCCTCAGAAGGTGCTTGAGCATTCCTTTGCACGATATTGAATGTTCTATTTCTTTCATCCGTCACGTCTATTTCGTAGTTATCCGAGGAAAACAATCGTGTGAAGTGCGAAGACGATTTCAAATTTTGTATTCTTCCATCGGTCAACCATACTTTAATTTTGATTATATTCTTATTTTTTTTTTGTTTCATTTGTACTCCTATAATAACGCCTTGCGCGCCTGTTTTATTTTGTTTCACAAAGTCGCCTACTCTCCAAGCCCCTACATTTATAAAAGTACGTTTAGTAAGATCTATCAATGTTTCAATATCCATTTTATTCTTAATTCTTAATTATTTTAAAATTGTATTTTGCATTATGCATAATGTTCATTTGCAAAACTCTGCATATTCAGGCGGTTCTTCTTTCTTGTAGCCTCTTAGTCCTAATTTCAAAATTGCTTCCTCTGCCGCTGCTCTTTGCGCTTCTGCTTTGAGTCTCCCGACGCCGATTCCGATTGTTTCGGGAGCACCCCTTTTCGGATAACGAACTATTCTACTAGTCGTCGTAGTATTACCGTCCGCATCGTAGCTTCTCGTGTCTGTGTACGTGATTCGTCCCAGATCGTTAACATCGCCTCTGTACTTATCGAAAAGTTCTTTCAAACGAGTTTTTGAATCATACAAATCTACATACCTCAACGATATGTCCTCCTTGTCGAACACACGCTTAAGGTAAGCTCCGACAGCAATCGCGCCTATTCCTGGTTTAGCGTACGTGTCTAAGATGTATTCTGTCGCACCAATAAAGGCTTCGAAAACGTCCTCCAACAAATCTTTTCTCCTCTTTTCTTTCCATTCGTCCGAAGCGATGATGTAGGGCCAAAATCCTTCTTGTTCAGCGATGCGACTAAATGTGTCTTTTGATACGTAGTTTATCTTGAGTCTGGCTACGACCTTTACTCCAAGAGGACATTTCAAAACCGGGAACCTCTTGTAGAAATAGTATACCAGAAACTTGTTAGCGCTGACATCACCCATCTGTTCGAAAAATTCATAATTTGTTTCAGTGTTGACTGTAGCCGATGTAAATGCTTGCTTGTATAGTTCGAGACTTGACCTAGTAGTAAGAATGTTCATATACTTATCAGTGAGGACTGGACTCAGTTTGGATTTGATAAAGTTTTTCATATCAAATGTCATTGTTTTTTATTCATTGAATTTTTAGTTTTTAAAACCATTTTAAACCTGATCAAGCATTCTTTTCTTTTTACTTTGTTTTGCAAGCTTTTCTAAATTTTGAACTTCTTCAACGTCTGCTTGTGTAAGTTCAAGCCCTTTACTCAATTTGTCTACAACGCGAGCAAATCTGTCCTGTGCCATGATCGTTCTAAGATTTCTTGCAAGAGATTCAACAGTGTCTCCGAATCTGTTTTCTTTGTAGTTCCTGATGATAGAGTTTGGAACCAGATCTTTGCATTGCCTCGCTATTTCTGTGATTTGATCTTCAACGCTAGAAAAGAAAGCTTTGAAGTCGCACGGAGTCATGACAGCTTTGTCTGCACCATTCTCGGAAACTAAAGTTTGCAGCTGCAACGATTTGAAAAAAAGCTTTGTGCGCAGATTTTCATAACTTTCTGATGCAAGACCATGTTGTTCAGCCTTTGAACCGTAACGATAGGTTTCCGAAAGTGCTACGATCAATGTAGACAAGCTTGCCATGATTCCTATGGAAACATTAAAGCCTGCTTCATAGTTAGGAAAATTCATTGAAAGAAATGAAACCGCGGACGTCATGGATGTTAATACTATACTAGGCCAAAAAAAGATTGCGTTCAATTTGTCGTAATGACGTTGGCTAGCAGCATGAGTTGCTCTTCGTTCTTCCGCGAACTTAACGAGCTTTTTTAAAACAAAAGATAATTCAGGGTTGTTCGGTATAATATCATCTTGATTGGATAAACCTCTTACTAAATTCAAAATATTATTTGTTTCGCGATCACGAGAAGATTCGGCCCGTTCTCGTTTGCTTTTAATTTCCTGTATTATATGTTCACGCAAACTAGTCAAACGCGTTTGATCGTTTACTTTTTCTTCCTTTGTTTCGAAATCTTCTGTTGTATTCATTTTTATTTTCTATGAATAAAATGAATACAGCTATTATCGCATTTACTATTCTTATCGTCGGACTAATTATTCTAGGCATCTATGCAATCAATAAAGCTTCTACAGTAGCTTCAGATGCCGCGAAAGTGCTAGGCGATACTGCTTTGCTCACCGATATGAAAGAAACTGTTCAGGACATCGGGAAAATGGTGAAAGAAATCAACGACACAAAAGTTATTTCGAACATAGACAACACCGTAGACGATTTAGATAAGAGCAAGGTCATCGATAAAACCGATCAATCAATTAATAAAATTAATTCTATTTTGGACGACGTCAATAATACGCAACTTGTTAACACGGTCGAAGGGGCTGCTCAAGACGCGCGTACCTTGATGGGTGGTGTAGACGATGCAAGTATGCAACAGTTTAATCGGATTATTCAGAACTGCGGAGATGGTATCACACTAGACATTCCCAAAGGAAAGTTAGCCCAATTCACGGTTGACGTCCCCGGTTTTATTGGAAGCGACGTCAACGTTGAAGTTCCATCTTCTGATATGAATGTTAAGCTCAATTTCCCAGGATGCTCGGAAAATTTTAGTAAAGAAGCATTTTCATCTATCATACAGGATACATTCAAAAGAAAAGATCTGCCTAGACGTTTTGAAAAAGAATTCCATATTGACGCGAACGGACATATTCGAACCGGCGTTTAAAGATATATATTTTATTATAAATCAGACATCGTGGCCGAGCGGTCTAAGGCGTTCGACTTAAGATCGAATACACAACGTGTGCGCGGGTTCGAATCCCGTCGATGTCACATTCTCAATTGAATAACAATTCAGAATACTTTTTAATTTGTATGATCTTTACAATACGGACCATCTACGCAGTAATATTGGTCACCATCGCGTCTACGTCTTACCTTTCCATCGTACTTGCAATTGTGCTTTAAACCAAACGTATAATTTTTCGAATAGGCGCCACAACCTTGTCTTGCACTTTCTGCAGAAGGAAAAATTATATCCTCGCAACTCAGTCCTAACTTAATACGATATACAGGATCACTTGGAAGAGCCGTGCAATATGGCATATCCGAACCTACGCGTTTAGGATAATATTCTTTTACCATCACAGGAGGTTGTCCATGAGAACATCGTGAAACATTAGCTGCTTGTTCTAAATCCATTCCACCCAAAGGAAATCCATGACAATTGCAAGGTCGTGCAGGTCCGTACAACTGATCTGTTGGTGTTATCACTAAATTGCCGGTTTGTGCCCATCCTTTCTTATCAAAATCACCCTTTGTGTTGGCTCCGACGTTTCCGCCCCAACCGCCAACAGATTTGTTCATAAGTGTATTCTCGTTCGCATATGTAATCGAATGCATTTTATATTTTATTTCTACGAGAAATAAAAAATGGACTTAATCAATCTTATCATCAGAACTATAGCCTTTATTTCTTCCGTATGGGTTTTACTTGAATTTATTGTAACTTGTAAAGTCGAAACCATGAGCGGCGCAGCCTTGGTCATCGTTGCAACAATCGCGACTCTAGCCATCTTCTTCATCACGCAACAACATAGACTAAAAACTTGTGATACCTGCGATAGCACGTACCTTCCTCCTGTCTTAAAATAATTTTTTACTCACAATGCACAGGTTCAACAACTCTCAAACGATACTACTTATTTTTATTTTTATATTTTTGATCAATGATATTCCTCAAAACAACGCCTATAAGTAGTCCGACGTTGTTAAAGAAAATATCGGACAAATTTCCTCTAACCCATGCATCATCGTACTGAGTTTCTTCTTGTTCGTCTTTTTCTTTCTTAAACTGTGGAAAGAATATTTGTCCTACTTTGCTGACTACCTTGGATGCTTTCTGTGGTTCTTGTAATTGTTTTCCGATGGCCCATTCAACAATTTCCCAAATTACACCGAGAACAAGCCAAAGCCACCAAAGATCTGGACAGTAGAATCCAAGGTACAAATGAAGAAGTAAATGTGAGATTGGCCAACCCGAGTAGACTCCGCTTTCTCCAAAGGTCGAACCTAAAAAGTTGCTTTTGAAAACTGTTCCGCCAATTAAATCTTGACCAGATACGTGTCTAATAATTCCAAAAATTATGATAACTATAATCGCGATAGCAGATGCTTTTAATCCAGTACGTAGTGAATTCATTTTAATCATCAAATTAGTCTTTTTAAATTTTACAAATTTAAAATTCTTTATCTTTTATCCAGATTATCTTGGCAGTACATTATGTAGCCTCCATTATTTGGAAATGCCTTATTGATGCCGTCTACGGTTCCTTTATCATTAATCGTACAAACTAATTTAGGACCTAGCGCGACCAATCTTCTTTTCAGTACAGCTAAAGATGGATCTGAATTCCAATCCTGGTCTTCTCCAGTTTTCTCACCATCCCACGGGGTGCCGCAAGGTTTCACATCGTACAGCTGCGGAGAAAAAATATCGGCTCGTCCTTCTTCTACCGCGCTCAACCACGAGTTTCTCAATTCGGCAACATTTTCAAAACCCCATTTGTTCACACCGAACCAAGAACAGCTTAGCATAACATACATACCGGCATCTTTACACATTTTAAAAATAGGTGTAAATGTATTTGGATTCAGTACATCAAGTTTGTTGTCGTTTGCTACGGTTCGTCGACCTTGCTCAAGGTCAAAGCAGAATCCGTTGTAACCTAGTCTCTTCGTAGTCGCTATGATCGATGTCCATGCTGAAGGCTCTAATGCTTCAATTGTCCAATCGCCTGTGCCTGCGCAGACATCTTCACCTTTTTCATTCTTAGTACAATTACTACCTCCGCCGACGTTCAGTAAATTCAAAGGGTTTTCAACCTCTGGATTGCAGATTAGCAACGGTTTATCTTTTGGAATCTCGTCAAACAATTGAGTTAGTGGAACCCGCTGCACAGCCTTTCCATCTGCTTGATACTGAGTCACCGGAAGAGCCGAAGTTCCCCAACCGCTAAATGAGATTGCTAGATTATAACTTTTAGGTAAAACAACTTGTTGAGGCTTACCATTGGTATGCGGGGCTTTCCATGTCCACAGGTAAAACCCTTTAATTTTATTATCATTATTATCACCCGAACCAAATATCAAAAAGGTTTCTTTTCGTCTCACGAGGTGTATAGCTAAAGCTAATGAGATACTTAAGAATATTCCTAGTACAATTAGCCTTAATGTTCTTTTCTTCATTTTATTATACAACTTATAATTATTCTTTCTTCTTTTTCTTAGCACATTTTCCAAAAAGAACCCATGTCATGGTTATTAATGAAGCTAAAATAAGTAAAGATATGATAAAGTTGGTAGTGCTAGCAAAAGCTTTTCCTTTGTACAGATCATCGTCTTCAGAAGCACTCCCAGTCATCGCGGTTGGTGCTACTATAGGACCTCGTTTGTTTCCAGACGGTGCAGGAGGAGGAGGCGCAGGAGGCGATGGAGGAGGTTTAGGTTTCAATGACAGTTTCAAATTTTCCCAAATCAGTTTCAATCTGACCCACCACAATGGACCTGAAGAAAGACCGCCTTCACCACCGTTCACACCATTGTCATCGTCAGTTATAACACCGCCTTCACCAATATACTTGTTTTCTTTAAAAGCATTGACGATTTCATCATCGATGACGACGTCGAATGAAACTGAACCGCCAGGAAACTCTTTATTTGTTCCATTGAGACCTACGCCGATATTGTTGTCGAAGCTGATCAAACAGTACCACGAACCATCGTGCGTCGGACCCCACGAATTCTGGATAATCCAAGCATCTTTTGTGTAGCCAACGATAACGACCGCATGACCAGAAGGCGGCGAAGAGAATTCGCCCGTGTACACATCGTTCTTGCCTGCCGTTTTCCACCATTCTATGAAGTCTGGTGGTACTGCGAAAGAAGTCACGACCGGCCCATTTCGTACGATCTCTCTTTTGAGAACATCAATTCCGTTAGTTCTTGGCCATATTGCAACACTTCCTGGCACGACAGACATCTTAATACTCGATTCCTTACAGTCTTTTCCTTGCTGACATCCAGACACATCTTTCATGCATCCTAAGTCACCGTTCCCCATCTTATCACTTTCCCAAGATATTTGAACTGTGCTAGGGTTCGCGTTAGCCATCAACTTTTGAGGATACGGGAAACATGCGTTTGTGCTAACTTTCAAGTTAGACTGAAGATAATTCGCAGCCATTTGAACATTGCCGCCCAAACAAATTTGATTACTCGCCAACCCAAAACGTCCTTCGCACGAACACGATAGTAATTCAATGGGTGATGCAAGGATGGCTTTTCGAAGCGGAAAGCCTCGTTTGTTCAAGGCAATCGCGTATCTATCACCCATCGCTGTAGCCGTTGCAATGGCCCAACACGATCCGCAACCTCCTTGATTGATGCGGTTGACTAAAAATTGATTCTTCATATTCTTCTGTTCTCTCCAATCAAATGTTTTTGGAGGAGGCGGCTGCTGCGCGGAAAGAGCCGCGCTTTGCGACGATGACATTGGAATCGGAGTTCTAACAAGACTTGCTCCAGCTACAAAGTATTTTGTTTCTTTGGGCTGTTGTTGAGCTGCCAATGGTAGCTTATCAGGACAGGTTTGAGGCCGACTTTCTAAATTTTTTACAGATCTTGCACAAGACATATTTTATTAATAGGATAATTTAAACAAAAAATAATATTCATAAAGATGCCAAAGAACAAGAAGAATAAAAGAAAGAATCACAAGTCCAAAGAAGCGCCGAAAAGAGATTTAGTTTTTAAAAATTTTCAAGAAGAATACGCTATCGTCACGAAGAAACTTGGCGACAGAAGAATGCTCGTAAAGATGCCAGATATGAACAAGGAAACAATGGCCATCATACCAGGAAGATTTAGAAAAAGATGTTGGTTTGATGTAGGCGATTTGTGCCTGGTTTCGTTCAGAGAATATCAAGATACGAAGGTAGATATAGTTTATAAATATACTACAGACGAACGTCGCGCTCTGTGCAGAGTAGGAGAAATTCCTCCCATATTCGCTAACTCAAGCGTTGACGCTGAAGCTAACCCAGAGGAAGAAAACGAAGAAGATGCTTTTGAATTTGCGTTCGACGAAATATAATAATAGTATGAAATAAATGGAAAGTATATTCACATCGAGACGACACTTATTTGGAGGAGCCTTGTCTTCAAAACTAATTTACATTGTAGGAATACTAAGTTTATTAAATCTAGTAGCTCTTATCATTATATGGGACAAAGCCGATAAAGCGCAAATTGCAGCGTCTTCTGCTACGCGCGGTCCGCAAGGCGAAAAAGGCGATAAAGGCGATAAAGGCGACCCAGGAATACAAGGAATACAAGGAGTGCAAGGAATCCAGGGAGAGCAAGGACAGCGGGGATCGACCGGTCCATCAGGATCAAAAGGCTCGCAAGGAGATTCTGGACCTGCTGGACCCGTTTGCACTGACTGTATCAGAAAAGGAGGGGTCGACTTGACCAATAACACACTGGATGCTTTGAAAAAGTTTACTTTATCAGGAAATACCGTAAAAGTAGGCGACTTGCAATCTACCGGGAGATTTACTTTCAACGAAATGAAAGCTAATGGCACTGGTCAAATAGTATCGAGAATAGAAAGCGAGGGGAATATGCTAGAAACCGATGATTAATTATTTTCAAATTCTTAAATTTGAAAACTACGCTCGCTACAGGATTCGAACCTGTGACCTTACGATTAACAGTCGTACGCTCTAACCAGCTGAGCTAAGCAAGCTATCTTTTCTTTTCTTTTCTTTTCTGTTTAAGTCCTTTTGCAAATTTCTATTCGTTTAATAAATTTCTGAGCAAATGCCTCGCTTCTTTGAGCAGATCATCGATTTCTTTCAAGTCTTCTCTAGTATTCGACGGCGATCTTTGCTTCCAGTTGGATCTGAACTGTGGAAAGTCATCTTCTGAAGATTCGCCTGAAGACGACGGTGAATAAGACATTTTTCTAGTCGGGGTTTTTGATTTGCGGTACTTATTGCCACCTCGCGAATGCGAGGAAGAGCTACTTCCTGGTGATTTAGATCTTCTTCTTGGAGAAGGTGAAGATGAGTGAGAAAAAACTCTGCTATCGTTTGAACTCATTTTTCATTAAAATGTAATAATCTTTAACTTAACCCAGGATATCACGAACAATAAATTTTTTTAAAGATTCTCGATCCAGGTAACAGAACAATGGATAGTTTTCAGAGTCGTTTAAAATATAAAAAATTTCATCAACTGCATCATCCAAAGGATTTGTTTCAATTTCATAGTGATAATCATGCTCATTGTTTTGGTTTAAACTTTCTTCTAAAATTTCTGCTGGAGTTTTTTCTAATTTTCTAGCCTGTTGTAAGGCATAGCGTTTTCCACGTTTCTTAGGTTTATTCATTTCTTAATAATTAATTTTATAAGTTTAGATGAATAATTATAATTACGCCAGCCGGTTACATTAGAATTGTTTTTATGCTTTATAAAGTATAAAAACGAGGTGTACTGATTTGTGAATATAATTACAACAGTTTGCATAGCATTGGTCCTAGACAAACAGACAGGCCGACAACAAGCGCAACTATGAGGCTGCTTGTGATTGGAGTATCAGCATGCATCACAAGCATATGCATGACTTTATCAACAAATTTAGTCTGTTTTACCATTTGTTTTTGCTTGTCCGAAGCGACTAACTTAGCGGCTTGAGGAAGGAGAAGGTTGATCAAGACTGCAACGAGAACTGCGCAAAGTTTTTGTTTCATTTGAAGCTTCATTTATTTATGAGAAATATTTTTATTTGTCTATTCCTTCGCACCTACTTGTTCTTCGGTTGGTGTAGACATTTTATCGAAGCACTTTAAGTTTCTACTGACAACCATTTTCGTCTTCGTCTTCTAATAATCCGACGACCTCTACAAACCCTTCCTTTGCACGAGGGCAAAGTCTTTCATTATTGCTTGAATACGTGTAAATGTATGGCCTGTTGCTTTTCCAAGTTTTTCTTTCATATTGTTCGACTATATCGTTGGTGCTATTACAAGTGTTCGGTCTTAAGCAACTCATCGGAGGTCTTCCATCATCTTTAGGGTTAAGCTGGTTGAATCGGTCGTAATTTCTAAATTTTAATTTGTTCATTTATTTATATTTTTTTTTTAAAATACATTTTCCTTTCAAAATGGTAAAATTTTTTTGTTTTCTGAAAAAGTAGATACTTTCACCTTGCTATAATAAAATGGCTAAAAAGAAATCAAGACTTCAAGCACTACGCGACGAGATGTTGTCGGATCGTGTTGACGATGATGATGCAGGACTCGAACGTTCTTCGTACCGTCTTATGAACCAGGAAGAACTCGAAGGTAGAGTTAGGGCAAGGCAGAACTGGCTCGATGCTGATCCGGAAGAGATAGAAGAATCGTCTGGTCGCTTTGTGTTCAATCCTACACTTAATAGGTACATCGACATGCGAAGACCGACGGTTGAACTGAACGATCTGCCAAGTTTGAATCTTGGAAGACGTGATTACATTCCGCCTAATGTTCGCCGGTCTCCCCGGAGAATTACGACCAGATCGACCCGATCGAGATCTCCCGATCGTCTTAATCCGTTCAGACGAACTCAATCGTACGAAATGGCACCGTCTGTGTACTCTAGAGTGCCTTCTCCGCGACGTTCTCCTGTTCGATCCCCGGTTCGATCCCCGGTTCGTTCTCCGGTCAATCGTCCCTTTACAAAGAGGGTAAGCGATGAAATCGATGCGATTCGTTCACGTATGGAAACACGTTCTATGGCTCGTGAGCGCCGTAGAATTGAAACGGATCTAGTTGATGCTATGACTGGCATGACGTTGGCTGACGGACCGCCGCCGTTGCTTGACCTCGGACCCCATGCTATGTCCGATTCCGGAAACGAACGACGAAGGGTAATCAATGAAAGGTTAGCAGAAATCGATCGTCAAGAACGTCGTAGCACTCTTCTCAAAAGTTTGCGGAGATTGGGGCGGAACCCGAACAAGTTTGCTGCGTTGGAAACACTCGAACAACAATACAAAAATGCGTTGTCTAAAAAAAGAAAAAAAGAAAAAGCTCAAAAAGAAAGAAGACTGAAAAGATGGGAAGAAGTAGGAAAGCATGAAGCTCGCGAACTAAGGCAGAGGATGCATCGCCTTGCTAAAGTCAATGAGAAACGGCGTCAAAATCTTCGCAAACGCTTTGTAGATGAAAAGCGAGAGTTAGAACAAAAGGTCCGAACTCTAGAACAAGAAGAAAAGGTTCAGACTTTGGTTGGCAGTCGTTGGAAACTTAAGAAACAGAAAGCCGGATCAGGAGATATGTTTCGACGATGGACCATCGTTAGCGAATTTGTAGATCCTGCAACTGGCGAGAGAATGTTTTCCTTTAGAACTGGAGATCGAGGAGGTGTACGACAATCTACTGAAGCAGATTTTAGGAGAAAATATATCCCAGAAAACGAAGAGGTAGAAGTACAAGTACAAGTTGCTCAAGAACCTGGTAGAGGTGCAGGTGAATTCCGGCTCGAGCGAAGGACTCACAAGGGCAAATTGCAAGTTCAAAGCCCGGAGAATGGAAAGTGGTATGTAGCCCACGGAAAGATTGGAAAAGGATTGATAGCAAAGTACGAAAAAAGGTAAAAACAAAAAATAAAAAAAAAAGCCCCTCTGGCTGAACCGATTGTTAAGGTTCAGTCAGAGGGGCTTTTTTTTTGTGACAGTTCAAATGGTTTTAAAATCAATAAAATAGAATAGAAACAATGAATACAACATCCTCTTTTGTTTCTATTCTATTTGACATTTTAAGAAGAAGACAAGCTCACTTTGACGAGTGTCTTGTAAAATTTTTATCTCCGCCTGAACACACAGTGAATATTATTTTTGAAGAAGAAGATGAGTTTCAAGAGCTGCTTGCACATTTTGATTCAATACTAGACATGTTATGAATTTTATTTCGGAGATCGACGTCTACTGCGTTTACGTTTTGGAGATCTGCAACGCTTGCTTCTTCTATCTCTAACTTGTCCGCGTCGACAAGATTTGCGTTTAGATCTTCGAGGAGATCTGCGTTTAGACTTGCGTTTAGATCTTCGAGGAGACTTGCGTTTAGTGAAGCGCATGTGTTTGTAGTCTTTTAATAGATTTTTTTTCTTAGCGCTTCTACTTTTTTTTCTACTGACAATACGTCCCCATTTATTTTTTTTGAGAGATTTTTTCAATAAACCTCCGGATGTGTGATGAGCATTCCCGTGCATAACTTGTGCACGAGATCCAACTCTTTTTTTTGGACTTTTAGCTGGCATTTATTAAAAGCAAGTAGTATTTTTTTATTTTTTGAACAATAAAGAAAGTATGTCTTATGTAAAAATCAGCGAATTTGGAAAACAAGCTGCGTATGCGCCTGTTAATCATCCCCTTTCATACATTATGTCCGGTCAAATGGATAGCTCTCTCATGCACGGCAGCGATCGAATCAACGACAACTCCCGTGAGTCTGCCATCTACGCTGCAGAGTATTGCGCTAAAGGCTTTGATAAGTTTTGCGAAGTTATGGTTTCAAACCCTGAACCTCAGTACTTTCCAGAACAGATCCATGGATACACTTACAACGGCAACAATATCCCGAAGATGATGACGAAAGGAGATGTTGTTCTCATGAACACTGCGAAAACAAAATATCTTATGGAGATGGTGGGCGGTTCTCCGAATCAAGTTCCGTTCGATCCGACAGTAGCCGCGTCTCCGTTGATTACAGTGTGGACAGGTGAGTACATGCAACCGCAGTACTACATTCCTAAAGGTCTAGATGTAGATTCAGATCCGGTTATGCTTCGTCTCTTGAACAGACCGTTGATCGCGATCGATCTCTTGATGAATATTTATGCCAACATGACTAGACTTGGCAGAATCGGAGAATTGCAAGGCACGAAACTGGGCACATTTTTCAATAACATGAAAGAAAACGCTAAAAAGTTCAGTGATCCAGTTGTTTCGCAGTTCGCGACGTCTGTAATGTAATCGATTCTATAATACCCTAAAGAATTATAGAACAACTATAAAAATGAAAGATCCTGAAAATGTGTCTCTAAACGATCTACGTGAACTAAGAACACTTGAAGATGTTTTAAGGTATGCTAACAAAAACTATCCTGGTTGGATTGCAGGCTTTGCCGATCGGTATTCGGATGATTATCCTCACTTAACGTGTACTTGGGTTGAAATGGCGAAAATGCTCAAAACCAATCCATCGCAGGTAATGCTGGTTTCGCACGTTCCTTTACTCAACAAAGGAGGAGGAAGCGATTCTCCTGTATTGACCGCTTTATCAGACATCTTTTCTCGTTCCGGTTTCATGATTCGAAGAAATGAAGAATTTGTCACATGTCCAGTCTGCGACGCCTTGCTTCCAAGCAAGAAGGCGTATTCAAAACTCACCGTAAAGCCGCCTTTCGAATGGAGTCATAAGTGCCGCCTTTGCGAAGAAAAACCGAAGATAGAGGTTGTTGAATAATTCGATTTTATTTTTTTCATAAATAAAATCATGAAATGGACTAAGAGTTTTATACTCCCAGGTGGAGCTAAAAAGGGAAAGAAATATTTGATAAAAGCCGTGAAGGCCGGCCACATCAAGAATGTTAAACGCGCTCTAAATGCCAGCGTCGATCCGAATGCATTGGATGAGAAGGGAACCCCCGCTTTGATGCTTGCAATTGTTAACAATCATACAGCTATGGTAAACCTCCTTCTAGAAAAAGGTGCCAACATGCTTGCTTTAAATAAGGACGATGACAGCGTTTTGTTGGCGGCGGTAGGAATAAATGATAACAAGCTGGTACAACGCCTTCTCGCGGTTTCCGACGTACGGAAAAAATTGTTGAATTTTGCAAATAATGTTGGCCAAACACCTTTGATATCGGCCGCAAAGCAGGGAAATTTCCTTCTGGGAAAAATCCTTCTAGATGCCGGCGCCAATCCGAAGGCATCGGATGACGACGGCATGACAGCTTTGTTATATACCGTCATGGAGAATCGTTTGGATAATAATCAAATGGTGACAAACCTTCTAGATGCCCGCGCCGATCCGAATGCAAAGAATAATAAGGGTAAGACAGCTTTGATGTTTGCCGCCGCGAGCGGTCGTGAAGATCTGGTAGAAATCCTTCTAAAGGCCCGCGCCAATCCGGATGCAAAGAATGAGAAGGGTGAGACAGCTTTGATGTTTGCCGCCGTGCGCGGTCGTGAAGATCTGGTAGAAATCCTTCTAAAGGCCGACGCCGATCCGAATGCAGCGGATGGTACCGGCATGACAGCTTTGATGTTTGCATCAGGGGCAAAAGTTATCCCTCAAATGGTGACAAACCTTCTAAAGGCCCGCGCCAATCCGGATGCAAAGAATAAGAAGGGTAAGACAGCTTTGATGTTTGCCGCCGTGCGCGGTCGTGAAGATCTGGTAGAAATCCTTCTAAAGGCCGACGCCGATCCGAATGCAGCGGATGGTACCGGCATGACAGCTTTGATGTTTGCATCAGGGGCAAAAGGTATCCCTCAAATGTTTTTGGAGAATACAGTAAAACTCCTTCTAGATTTTGGCGCCAAACCGGGTGTATCGGATGACGACGACATGACAGCTTTGATGGTTGCAAGGACTAGACGTTATGAGGGTATAGTAAAACTCCTTCAAACGGCATTGGCAAAGGAGGTTGCAAACATGCTCGAATCAATGTCAGAAACGAAAAGAAGAGAAGCGGCAGAGGCACTCCTAGGGTTGTCAGCAGACCAAACGGAAAGAGAAGCGGAAAGAGAAGCGGCAGAAGCGGCAGAAGCGGAAAGAGAAGCGGCAGAAGCGGAAAGAGAAGCGGCAAGACAAGCGGCAGAAGCGGAAAGAAAAGCGGCAAGAGAAGCGGCAAGAGAAGCGGCAAGACAAGCGGCAGCGGCAAGACAAGCGGCAATACAAGCGGCAATACAAGCGGCAAGAGAAGCGGCAGCGGCAAGACAAACGGCAATACAAGCGGCAAGAGAAGCGGCAAGAGAAGCGGCAATACAAGCGG
>Ga0255763_1000557_pt1 | contig 41378 bp, 23 predicted proteins | sample 041ome_2_FD_179963 | JGI IMG/M metagenome (GOLD analysis project Ga0255763, IMG submission 179963) | Coastal salt marsh microbial communities from the Groves Creek Marsh, Skidaway Island, Georgia - 041406US metaG (version 2) | ecosystem: Environmental > Aquatic > Marine > Intertidal zone > Salt...
CCGTGATACATAAAAAAAGCACCCGTTCCGAAGCGAGCGCTCGGATACCCGACCGATACCTCGACGCGCGGGAGGACGCGCCTCGACGCGCGCGCCGCGCCGCGCGACGCGACGCGACGCGTCGCCGCGACGCGCGCGAATTCGCGATTCACGCGCGACGCGTCGCGCGACGGGACGCGAGGGCGGCGCGCGACGCGACGCGGAAACGAAAGACGTTCATTCGAGCGGACCGGAGACGCGCGAGAATCGAACGTCGCGCGACGATGGCGTCGACGTCGACGGCGCGCGACGCGGTGACGTGCGAGATAAAGATAGACCCGGCGACGATCGCGCGGGCGGTGTCGCACGCGACGAAACACATCGCGCGCGAACCGGAGGACGCGTACGAGTTTCCGGGACGGGAGCGCGACGGCGAGCGCGGCGGCGACGCGGGCGAGACGACGACGAGGCGAGGGACGGCGGCGCGGGACGACGCGGAGGCGCGAAGAGAGACGATGGAGAGAGGCGCGGGCGAGGGACGGGCGACGAGCGGGATGGGGGAGGTGAACGCGAGACGAGGACGCGATCGCGAGACGTCGAGCGGGGAGACGGGGGAGGTGACGATGCGGTCGAGGGGCGACGAGAGGGGGGGGGCGCGGAAGGCGGGCGAAGACGCGGACGCGGACGAACCGTACGTGCGGTTTGAGGATTTGTTCGGGGCGAAGGCGTTGTTCGCCAAGTCGAACTCGCGCGCGCGCGGGATTCAGGCGGACATGTACATTCAAGACTATCTCGAGCGCAAGGTGTACGGCTACGCCCACGTCAGCGTTAAGCGCAAGTCGCGAAAGAAAGAAGTCGTCATGGAGCGAAGAGTCGTGGGCGTGGGTCGACCGGAAGACGCGCTGGATTTCGCGGCGGACGAGAACCCAGCCTGCGCGGCGCGGCATCCGCCCTTGCAGTCGCTGCCTCCCGCGTTTTCTTTAGCGCGCGGCGACGCGATCAAGGCGAGCGAGTTCCTCGAACCACCGACGTGGATCCAGCGAAGAGGCGATTTGGAGGCTGTGGCGGCGGCGACGGCGACGAAACTTTCGGCGTTGTCGAGAAAGGAGTCGACGGCGGATTTCAAGAAGGCGAAGAAGACGCCGACGGTGGCGGAGGTGGCCGAGCGCGCGACGACGCCGATTCGGCCGCTGAAGCGCGCGGCGGAAGTTCTCGCCGCCAAGGGACTCAAGGCAACGCCGTCGCCCGATCGTCAAAAGACGCCGAACCCCGCGCCAGGGATGTCGCCGTTCAGCGCGCTCAAGATGCCGGGGACGATTTTTGACAGCTCAGATTTCTTGGGCGACGCGCACGACGACATGCTGTTCTGGGATGCGCTCAACGATATCGATCACCCCACGCATGCCGCCACGCATCGTACGACGTCTGCGATGCCGTCAAAACGCCGCAAGGCGCGGGAAGCGACCCGAAGTCCATCGGTCAGGAGCGACGCGACGGGCTCGCCCAAGTCAGAGGCGAAGCTCACCGCGGTGGAGAAGCGCCTGCGCGACCTCGAAGCCAAGTTGTCGCGCGGCGACTACCACGTTTCCGAGCGCGTTGGAGCTGCAGATGCGGTGCCAGCGACGCGCCCGATGACTTTCGACGACACCGCCCGCGCGGAAGCGAGCGGCAAGAAGCGTACGCTCTCCGGCGGAAGCGACGAGCGCGAAAACGCGACGAGCGTTCGCGAGCAATCGACGCAAAGCGAACTTCAGAGACTCAACGACACAATCTTGGCGCTTGTGCAGCGTCAAGATAAGTACGAGATCGAGCGCCACAGGCATCAAAAGCAAATGTATGAACTTTGCCAGACGCACAAGGAGCACACGGCGAGTTTGGAGTCCATCATCGCCGCGTACGAGAAGAGGTTCTCGGCGATATCGCCGCAGACGCCGCGAGAGTGGGATGGACCTCCGTTGTCCATTCCGCCGCGTTTTGCGCGTGACGAACCGGCGTTGTCGACGCCGCTAGAAGAGTTCCACGCGCCGCGAGACGATCCACGCGCGTACAACTCCGCGGGACCTGCTTGGGGTCGATCAAGCCCGACAGAGCGCTTCGATCGATCTTTCCACGATCAAGCGCCGTACTCGGAGAACAAGCGCAACGAACGCTCGCGCGATGTCGAAGCTATTTTGGAGCGCGAGATGCGATTCCTCCAGGAATCGCTCGCGCGCAAGAACGAAGTCATCGCGTCCCTGGCCAGCGAGCTCGGCTCCGCCAAACAGAAACACACTAAATCTCGATGGGATTCAGTCGGATTGAATTAATCGCAGGCAGCATTTGCCCGCGTACACCGCACACAACACGCTGTATTAGCACTCATACCATATTCATGATGTAATAAAGTTGCCATTAATTGCGATGAAACCACGCCGTTCGAACACTTCCATGTTCTCGACGCCCGTCTCGCCGCGCGCGAAACCGTTCTCGACGCACAGCTGGAGAAACGTCACTCCTCGCCTCGCACGTCCATCCGAAGGTCGTCAGCGCTTGACGCGCGAGGACGCACTCATTTGTTAGTACGTGTCTCTCACGCGCTTCAAGGCGGCGTTCGCGCGTTGATGACGGATTTGCGCACGTTTGAGAATTCTGAAACGGACTCGAGAGCCTCGGCGCCAGCGGCGCGCGGCGGCGAAGACAACGCACTCGACGCGCCCACGCGCGAGCCGCTCGCGTCCGCGCAGGCGTGTCAGCGCGCGAATCATAACGATACCGCGACGACGCGCGTTGACCTCGCGTTGGACGAGGGCGCGGCCGAAGTGTTGAAGGTGGGCGAGCTGCGTCTCGGGTGGGCCTCGGCGCCGGGATCGACGACGCGCGCGTGCTTGAAACACGCCATCACGTGTACGTGCGATTTCAGCGCTATCGATCAGACCTTAGTAATAACGTGTGCAAACATGCTCGTGCGCGAAAGAGCGGAGAACGATGAGATGTGGGGGCGAGTTACGCGTGAGGACTATAACTCAAGACTGCGCGCGGTCCAACACGTGCGCTACAGATTGGTCGAAGGCATCGTTCGAAGCGGCATCATGAATGATTTTTCCGTCGTCACAGCGTCGCTGGCGGTTAGATACATGGACTATTTCTTGACCACGAGCGGATACCAGATCGGAAACGATTCATTTTGGCTGTATCAGTTGCTGTCGGCGGCCTGTCTGTTCATCGCTTGCAAATTCGAAGAACCCGCGAACAATCTTCGAAATAGTGTGGGTACGAGATTGCAGCTGTCGAACGATATCTCGTTTGACCTCGCATCGCTGAAGAAGATGGAAGCCATCGTCCTTCGGGAGTTGAAGTGGAAAGTCTCGCGTATAACGCCGCTTTGTTTCGTCCCGATCTTCTTTCGGTTAGTCGACTGCAAAGGGTTAGTTTGGCCGCAGCGAGACGGTTTCGATATCGACATGAGAATCGCCATCTTGAGAGAAGCCGAGCTTCTGACGACGACGGTGTTGTACGATGCAAGTGCACTGTGTTACTTCGAAAGCAGCGTGATCGCGAAGGCCATCATTTGCATTTTACTGGCAAAATTTTGTGACGACATCGGCAGCGATGAAATTGTGCCCACGGTAACGATGAACATCTTGAAGAAAGTGTACGCGGACGGCGACGCCGATTACTTTTCCTACGTGATTCGTCGGGTGACAGAATGCGTGCGCATTATCGAAGGAATGAAGGCGACTCTGAAACAGTACGCAGAGTCGATGGAACATTTGTGAGCGCGCGTGTTCGTGACGAAACGAGTATTCGAGATGATTGATGCGCTACCGATCGATGATTTGCTGCTTTGATAAAATACCTCCTTCACTTTTACTTTCGAGAACCGCGCGTTCTACTACTTTCTTCCAACCTTGAATTCTTTAACTTTTCCAACATGATACACGCGCGTTCTCCTATCCAACCGCATATAGTTTTGAGCTTCCAGTCTTCGCCCTCGGGACCGAGCGTGATTAAAAGAAGCGATATGAAGACGAGCGCCCACACGAGAGAGCTCGCGATTGTCGTGGTGATCAAAAACGCGAATTTCGCGAAAAATTGTAGGGTACATAGCCAAAGGATCGAACCACTTATAACAGTCGTCACCGCTGAGGCGACGATCGACACGCCCATCGTTGCGAGCGCGTATTGCGTTCGATCGCCTCTCGACTTCATCGCCGCCGGCGCCTCGACGTAAGCGTTTCCTAAATGCACGCCGTAATCCACGCTGAGGCCGATGAGAATGACCGCCGCAATAGTTTCGCGAATCCCTAAACTCCAGTGCATGACTCGATAAACGCCGATCCCAAGCACGCTTACCACGACGCCGGCGACGCTCACTGAACAAATGGACGCGACCAACACGTTCCCCGTGCTGATGCATAAGACGACAAACGCCATACAAAAGCAGATGCTAATTCCTTGAAATGTATTATCCACCAACGTCTCTTGCATTCGCATCCATGTCCAAGCGACGTATGCAGTTTGTGACCCGCTCTTTACGCCGTCTGGGGCGACTTCATTCAGATTTCGGATCAAACCTTCGAATTCGTCGTGCACCCCTCGAGAGACGCTCGCTGGCGCTTGATGCATGAGGGTCGATTTCGTGGATACTTTCACAAAAAATAATTCGGGTTCACCAGAGTTTTTGTTTGGTCGAAATCCAATTTGATGCGCGTATCGTGATCCCACCGACGACGAGCGAAACTCCCAAAGCTCGTCGAGGAAGCTGTCTCGAGGAACTGGAAAGTTTTCTTCGCCCACGTAATCGCGAAACGCCTCCATGAAACAATCCACGTCGCGCGTGAGTCGACCATCTCTACATCCTCTCGAAGAGCAGCTCGCGTGACGAAGCGTGAGACAGCTATTCAAAATGTGTACCTGCGATACCTCTGCGGAAACGTCGAAAGATTCGTCCAATTGCAATCTGCCCCTCGACGCCAAATCCCATTGCGAAACGCTCGACATGTCCACGCCGAGCAAGCCCCAGAACACGTCCACAGCCACAACCAAGTCGTCGTCTGAACGCAAAAAGGCAGTCTGGTCGCGATCACTAAACTGCTGTACGAGGTGTTTCGATGAGTACCAGCGCTCGATTTTGGAGGGTGTCTCAAGACGCACGCAAAATCGTGCCGCGACGATGAACATAGCCGTGAACGCACCGATCGTAACGAATCGTACGAATGGCCGCCTGAGCGTTTGATAGAACGGCCCGTGGAAGAATCGTTCAACACGACCGAGTTCTTTTGATTCGACGATCTCACTTTCGTTGATTTCTTTGCTCGCCGGCAAGAATTGGCGCCACGTCATGTTCTCGAAGTATCGTGCAAAAAGCACGAGAGCGGCTGGGAACAAGAGCACGTTTACGACGAACAATACAGCGATCATCGTCGCCGAAACTATCCCAAAAGCCGCCAGTGGCGTTATCGGCGACCACGCTGTGGCTAAAAACGCTCCTGTGGTTGTGAAAGACGTCACGAAGATGGCTTTCGACGCCCTGTCGGTGGAGTACATCAGGCGGTCGAAGAGAGCATCGCCGACTTCCGCTTCCGTCGCGCTCTGACGAAACGCATCAAAGTACACGAAAACATCATCGGCACCAATGCCGAGACAAATGAATATACTGAGCGCTTGAATGTTTCCGACGTATGGGATGCGAAAAATGAAACGGTAGATGAGCAACGCGATCGGGAAGGACACGAGAATCTCAAACATGCCGCACGTTGCGATGAACAGAGATCTCGTGTTGAACGCCATGTACAGCCACACCGCGGCGATCGAGGCAATGGCCCACGCCAAGTCGCTCGCAATCACTCGGGCTGAGTCGCGCTCACGCAAGAATTCAGCATCCCAACGGGTGATCAAAGTAGCCCCCTTCGCGCGTTCGCGCGTTGACGTCATGTAAGGAGAGCTGACGAAGCTCCCTCGCATGCCGTATCGACGAAACAGCGCGGTCTCGATGGGGTCAAGAAACGAAGCGAGCATCGCCTCTTGTTCATCCGGTCTGTCACTCGAACTCACGAATCCACGAAACGGTGTCCCAACGGGATACTTGGCGCGCGTGATTCCGACAGTCGCCGCGGTCGAGTCGAAATCGCCTAGAAAATATCCAAACGCGCTTAAATTGGTCGCGAATACGTCCCGCACAACGGCGTCGACGTCGTCGACCATCGTTCCATCTTGATCGAAGAAATACGTCAGCGGCGAGAGATACGGCACACATCCGCGCGCGATGCCGAGCTCATCGTACTCGATTTGACAAAAATCTTCGTACCTGGCGAGCGCGATGGCTTCCACGTCTCGCATCGCCAGCAAGTTTTCTCTCGTAAACACACTCTTTCCGCGCACCGAGCTTTCCCACTGAAACATAAACGTCCCGCGTGCATTTTCTTCCGACCTCTCGCGCGTCTGGTGCGCCGTCGCCGCGCTTCCATTCGACGCGTACCTGCGTTCGCGCCGCCGACGCGCGTTTCGTCAGTCTCGCCTCGCCTCGACGACGCCGACCGCCGCGCCTCGACTTCCCTCATCTCCCTCGTTCGACCCCCTCCCGCGCCGTCCTCGATCGCGCGCGCTCGTCTCGTCGCGCGCACCCGTCCAGCGTCTTCATCGCCATCCGCGCCGCGTCCGCGACGCTCGTGATCCCATCCCTCGCGATGACCCACTCGCGCTCGCTCGGCGCTTGAAACTCCATCGCGCCGCCCAGGTACGACGCGAGCGCGCACGCCGTCGTCGCGATCGCGACGCACGACGCGCACATAATCGGGCGCGCGTGCGCCGTCCTCGCGCATCGTCGCAGCATCGCCGTCGCGCGCGCCGCTGTGTCGAATCACCCAATCGCGCAATCCACGCGAATCGTCGCCCCGAGAACGCGAACCGTCGCGTCGCCTCGATCGCCGCGATCGACCTCGCCGCGTCGACGACGCGAGCGATTCAAACCATCGCGCGCGGACCGCGGCGCGACGACGACGACGCGACGCGGACGACGACGCGCGATCGCGGGAATTTCGACGCGATGGCGACGATGGCGACCCGCGACGCGCGCGCGACGGCGCGACCGACGCGCGACGCGATGCTCTGGACGATCGAAGAGCTCGCGAGCGCGGGCGTCGACGCGACGACGCTGCGAAACCTGCTGCCGGTGGGACTCGCGGGCGAGGGCGCGCGGGCGGCGCGCGCGGAGAAGCGCGTGCGACATTTTTTTCTGCTGAGCGCGTCGATCGCGGCGATCGAAGCGGCGGAGGGAGAGGAGACGGAGAAGAGTCTGGAGGCGCATCGAGACGCGATGGCGCGCGCGAGAGACGCGTGCTTTCAGGAGGACGACGGCGACGAGGAGGATTTGATCGGCGAGGATACGGAGGCGTTTCGGGCGTACGTGAAGGCGGCGGATCGAGCGATCGAGGTGCTGGGGATGCGGGAGGCGTGCGAAGGGCTCGATGAGCGCCGTTCGGCGCGCGACGAGATGCCGCGAGACGCGGTGCGACGGGTGGTCGAGGAGTGGAAGGACGCTTTGCTCGGCGTCCACGGTCGGGACGTGGACGAGCACTTGGATCGCATCGAGGACGCGTGGACGCGCAAGGCTGCGGATCGTTATCACAGATTGTGCGAGGTTGAGGAGTGGGACGAGCCGTCGCGCGCGTTGGTGAAAAAGGCGCTCGAGCTCTTGCGCGCCGAGCTTTGCGGGAAAGCGACGACGTTGACGACGGTGCAGGAGCACTTGGCGAACTCGTATTACGTGCCTTCGCGCGCAAAGCCAGGGTTCACGCTGGGTAAGCGTGATGATGGCGTGCGCGAGTGGGTTGACGTCGGCGCGCGTGGCGTGAAGCGCCGAGCCGAGACGAACGCGGACGCTTTCGTCTCGTCGCCATCGACCAAGCGAGTTCATTCAGAAGAAGCATCTCCGGCCAAACCTCGTTCGTCTCCGGGACGATTAGGCGCCTTGCTGTCGAAGACTATTTCGTGGGTGCGCAAATCGGTGGACGCGCCAGCGTTCATCAAATCACCCTTCGGCAAATCACCGCTCGGCAAGTCATCGCGGATCACGGCGTCGCAAACCATCGACGACGTAGAAGAAAGACGTACAGACGAAGTAGAAACTCTTGAAGACGACACGCCCCCCAGCGAGCACGAATCAGAAGAAGAAATAATGCCGACGCAAGTGCCTACGGGCTCGTATACTGACGAAGATGACGAAGACGAAGACGAAGATGAAGACAAAGACAAAGACCCGGAGCCATCTCCGACGCAAGTGCATACGGGCTCGTATACTGACGAAGATGACGAAGACGACGACGAAGATGAAGATGAAGACCCGGAGCCATCTCCGGCGCCGACGGAGCCGTCTCCGGCGCCGACGCAGACAATACAACCGGCTCCGCTCAAACGGCAAGGAAAAGTGTATCCGAAGGCACAACGACTGGTGTCGGTGAGAGCAGCACACGCGCGCTCACCTTTAACCGGCTCCGACGACGAGTACGACGAAATCGAAATCGAGGCGACGCCTGGCAATTACCTCGTGCCCCGCGTCAATCGACTCCAGCCAGTGAAGACCAGTGTCAAGCAATCCCCAACTCGTAAGAGAAAATACGAGAGACAAACAACAAGACGCGCGCGTGGACGCCCGAAGAACTGGACGCCCGAGGAAGAGACCGCCCTGATCGAGGGCGTGGAAAAGTTTGGCAGTGGCAGGTGGAAAAAGATTTTAGCAGACGACGCGCGCGGTAAGAACGTTTTCGCCGCCAACGCCCGGACAAACGTCGATTTGGCGAAAAAATGGTACCATCTACGCCCATCTCATTTGAGCAACATGTGGCGACAACACGAGCAAGATCAAGAAATAGTGGCACGCCAAGAGAAACCTAAGTTGGATTACATTATCGACGCAATCCTAGAGGGCATTCATTGACTTCGATGGCACTGTAAGAAAAAGAAACGCGAACTCCAACACTATAACTCCGCTCGCAACAACCGCGCACGCAGTCCCATCTCTCGCGCCCAAACGCTCGAAGACTCTCCATGGAGACGTTTACGCAGGGCGCGCGCAAGGCGCGCGCCACAGACGCGCTCATGCGCGATGAAAACGAAGTCGCCCAGCGCATTCGCAAGGATCGATTCAAAACCGTCGTCGTCTTGCTCACGCTCGGCGTCTTCGCCGCCGCGTTCCTGATGCTGAGCACGACCAACGTCGTCGCGTCACTCGGCGTGCGCGGCGGCGCGGTGAACGCCCTCGGACGCACGCTTCGAACGGGACGACAGGGCGGTCGCGCGCGATCGGGGGTGTTGGCGGGCCTGGGGTCGTCGCTCGAGCGCGGTCGGTCGGTCATGGCGCGGTTCGGAACGCCCGAATTGAATACGCCGATATTTTTCGTTTCTGTCGGCACGACGGATGACGAAACGCAGATGAAGGATAGCTTGGAACGCATGCGCGTGAGAACGGGGTTGGAGCCGGAGACGCTGAAGCGGTTGGTGACGGTTTCTAAAGGCGTCGACGCCACGGCGTGGCCGGATAACACGCACTTGGTGGAGTATGCGGTGAAAGATATTCGTACGTTAGCCGCCCAGCACGGCAACGTCCTCGCCGAGCTGCCGTGGGTGCAAATCATCGAGTTGAGTAAACAAACGCAGGATGGCAGGTTGCCCGTGGAGTGGCGACGGTTGGCGCATCACGTCGGTTGCATGTACGCCCACTTGTTCCAATGGCAGCTTGTCAAGGAGCAAAAGTTGAAGAAGGCGCTGATTTTTGAGTCCGACGGCGTGCAACAAACCGATCTACCCTTCGCTGAGGCGCAGAAAGCGATCGATCGCTTACCCGAAGACGCGGATTTATTGTTGTTCTCGTTTGGTAACACCCCCGGCGGCGACTTGGTGGACCAGTGGAAAGGCCACGGCGACGACGGCACTCCCGTTGACGTGCACTTATACAAGTGGAACAAATGGAACGCCGTCGCGGGGTTACAATCTTACGTCATCACCGACAATTTCGTGCGCAAAGTACAGGAATACATCAGCCACAAGGGCGCCGACATGATCGACGCGTGGCTGTTGGGCAAGATGTGCGTCGTCGGTAAGGACAAGGATTGGAACATGCGCGGGTTAGGTGAGACGCAATTCATGCCCCCGGGGTCGAAACCCATCTTAAACTGCTACCACGCCACGACGTGGAGTTGAGCGTCGTCAGCGCCGCGATCATAGCGACGCGCGTTTGTCTCGCGTCTGTAGTCCCAATACTAGAATCCAAACGAAATTGCATCGCTCCACACGCCGACGCGCGCCCTGCGCGCGCCCTCGCGCGATGCCGCCGGACGCAACGCGACTCGTATCGTCTCCCACGCCGCACGGCTGCCTCAACGTCGTCGTCCACGGCGCGCGAAACGTCAAAAGTTCGAGCGCGTTGCGCATCCTGCGACTGCTCTGCGTCGTCGAATGCGCGGGCGCGCGCTTCAAAACCCGCTCTAAACGCACGCGCGGCGCACCGGACTGGCACGCCGCGGGACGTTTGACGTTTTCGTCCGCGCGCGACGCGCTCGAGGACGACGTCGTGCGGGTGAGCGTGTGGGACAAGCGGCACGGGGGACACAAGTGCATGGGGAGCGCCGAGACGCCGCTGCGAGACGTGGCGCTCGATTCCGGACGCGAACAGTGCGTGATGCTGACTGGGGGGAAATTTGATGGAGCGTACGTAACGCTGACGATGTGGAGGAGCGCGGGTGAGGCGAACAAAGGCGGAGAGGCGGCGGTGGAGGAGCCGGGAGACGCGCGCGCGAGCGACGAGGAGACGACGGCGATCGAAACGACGGCGACGAAGGATGCGGATGAGGCGAGCGAGGATGCCGCGCGAGAGGTCGTGGAGACGTTTGTGAGTTTTACTGCGGATGAGGATGACGATGAGGAACAGGTTGTGGTGGAGTCAGAGTCGACGCGGGCGGAGGAAGTCGCGGAGGACGAGGACGAGGACGAGTGGAGCGCGGCGTTGCGGCCTTCGAAACGCGCGACGGAGGAGGAAGCCACGGAGATGGAACCGACGACGGCGGATGAAAGTGATGCGCACGTGCACGATGAGGCGATGCGTGCTAATGCGGTCGCGCGCGCGTCGGAGATCGCTGATATATGGGCTGAGGATTCGATGGATGACATCGTCGTGGTGTCGCCGCCGCCTCAGCCGCGCGACCGGCCGCTGGACGAGCGGAGTGACGCGAGGGCAAATCGCGACGGAGCCGCGGACGAGCGAGCTAAGGCAATAAATGAACTTCACACCGTGCGTCACGTGGTTTCGCCCGCAAAGCCGGTGTCAGCTCTGAAAGACGCGGATGTCGAGGTGTGCAGACTCGAGTCGGCGTCTCCCGAGCGGCCAATGAAATCAGCCATAAAGACGCCTCCGATGGTTTCCCCGCGTCAGCCGAAACAAATAGAAAACGAAGACGATTTAGTAGCTGCGCTACTATCGCCAGGTCGAATGAACGGTGCGCGTGTGACGTTTGATGAACGTTTGATGCGAACGCAACTGCCCACGCGAACCGCAGCATCGCCAAAGACGCCAACGGCGCCGAAGACCGTGGCGCACAAAGTACCGATCGCGAACGGCGCGCCGAGGACACCATCGAGCGCACATCGTGGTGTGTTTGCAAAGAAGCTATTCGCTGAACAAGTCAAGCCGTTTTCGATGCCGACGAAGGCAGAGATCGACGAGGCACGACAACTCGCGATGATGTACGAACGCGCGGAAGCAGTGTTCGCCAGTTGGACGTTTTAGTAGAAGTGAAATTAATAGGGTATCTAGGTTCTAAGACAACATATCCATTAGGTTCCGTGCGTTTTTTGGATTTGAACGACGTCCTCGTCCTCGAGCACGTGCTCCTTACCCACGCGTTGCGGACGATGCTTCACGCTCGTCCCCCACACCAAGGCGTGCTTGAACGTGCGAATAATCGTCTTGTGCAACTTGTTACAGAAATCTTCAACCGTGCAATTCTTCTTGTGCAGAATGATTGGTTCGTCGAAGTTCGGCTGCGTACCTCGCGGCATCGTGTACACGCGAATCAAATCGAGATACTCCCAAACCTTCTCCAACAAACCGTCCAAGTTCCACTCTTTTTCAGAAGACGTCATGACGTAGTGCTTCATGTCATCCATGAGCTGCAATTCTTCCAACGAAACGGAGTCCATCTTATTCACCGCGTACACCGCAGGGGTGTAGATGCGGTTACCCTCGATGACATCAATCAATTCCTCATCCGTGCAATCCGCGAAGAGCTTGACGTCGGCGTTGTGAATCTTGTACTCGGCGCAAATGCTCTTCACCGTCTCTTCGTCCAAGAAGGTTGTCTCCCCGTTGGGGTTAGGCGTGAACGCGATCCCACCTTTTTCTTTCCTGTTAAAAGTGATCGCCGGCGGTTTCTTGTTCAAGCGTATGCCCACACCCTCCAATTCGTGTTCGATTAATTTGCGGTGCGTAAACGGCTTCAACGCGTCGAGCACGATGATTATCACGTCGCACGTTCTCGCCGTGGAAATCACCTGTCGACCGCGACCTTTGTTATCCTTCGCGCCTTCGATGATACCGGGAAGATCGAGCAACTGAATGCGAGCGCCTCTGTATTTAATCTATCGAGTCGAAGCAAAATCGTCGTCAGTCCTTCGTCGCCGAGCTCGACCGCGAACGTTAAAACTCACCACTCCCGGCACGCACGTCAGCGTCGTGAACTCATACGCCGCCGCCTCTGAAAAGACCCCCGTCAACTTCGTCAACAGCGTCGACTTTCCAACGGACGGAAACCCTACCAATCCCACTCGACAGTCCCCAGTCTTCGTGACGTCGAAGCCCTCGCCTTTGGGTCCACCCTTCGGTCCCGCGAGCTCGACCAGCTCTCGCTGCAGCTTACACAACCGCGCGCGAAGCGAACCGATGTGTGAGCTCGTCGCCTTGTTCACCTGCGTTCGGCTGATCTCCAGCTCGATCGCGGCGATTTTATCCATGATGGCGCCGTCACTCATGGTTCGATCTTTTATCCGACTCGAATCGCACGCGCGCGCGCGCGCTGCCGCTCGGTGATTCGCGCGCGTCGATCGACGGTGCGCGTCGTGTTTTCGCGCGTGGAAGCTTTCGCTCGCGCTCGTTCGCGCGCGTCGCGCTCTGCGGCGTCCGTCCCGAGCGATGTCCCAGCGAAAGCGTCCCGCCGACATTTGGACTTTTGGCGCTTCGCCACTTTTCGCCACATTTCGCGCCGCGCGGGCGCCGCGCGGGCGCCGCGCGGGCGCGATGCTCGTGCTGCCGCGAGACGACGACGCGAGCGACGCGGCGGACGCGCGAACGGCGGTCGCGCGCGCGTGGGGACGGACGTTGCGCGTCGGGACAGACGAGGAAAAGCTCGAGTGCCTGCGAGAGATGCGAAGACGCGTCGACGACGACGAGGAGTGGACGCGCGCGATCGGGTGCGTCGATCAGAGCCTGATGCGCGTGATCGATGGCGATGGATCGTCGAGCGAGGTGCGAGCGAGCGCGTCGGAGGTGTTCGAGGCGTGCTCGAAGCCGCCGCCGGGGGCGGCGTGGCCGGCGTTCGGGCGCGCGCAAGAGGCGACGTGGGTCGCGGCGCACGTGGGCTCGCAGTGGCGGCCGTTGAGTTTGAGATTGCGCGTGCGAAACGATCGAACGGTGTCGGCGATGGTCTGGCACAGTTGTTTAGTTCTCGGAAGATGGTTTTCAAGGGCCGAAGTTGCGCGATGGTTCGCGGACACGTTCGCGGGAGCGACGAGGCGGTTTTTAGAGATTGGTGGCGGAAACTGCATCGCGGGCATGGCGTTCGCGGCGCAGATCGGCGATGGGAAATGGGACGTAGTGTTGACCGACGCTGACGCGGAAGCGGTTCGAAATACGATGTACAACGCGTCGAAGCAGGACAGTTTGCGAAATCGCTCGGTTCGATGCGAGACGCTCGATTGGAACGCCGATGAAGATTTCTGCGCGCGACACGGCGCGAGAACGTTTGACGTCATCATAGGTACGGATGTCGTGCACGAAGAGTCCATGGCTCCCGGTGTGTTGCGCGCCCTCGATAGATACCTGGCTCCGGATGGACTCGCCATCGTCGTCAATCCGGCACCGCACTCGCGAGGGGGCGCGGCGAGCTTCCAGAAATTGCTCGATGAGCGCGCGTGGCGCGTCGAGACGCATCACGGTATTTCTAATAGTATCCTATGCGTCGGGATTGAAGAAGAGTGTGAGGATGTACCGCTAGACTTTTACGTCATCCGGCGCCGTGAGACAATAGACCTCGACCTGCCGCCGATGCAAAACTTGGGAAAATAGAATCTGTATATTAACAAATCGAGTTGCCTGTGTTGTATTATTAACTTATTGTGTGTCTATGCCGCACCGATGATACCGATGAGCGCGGCTTGGATGAAAGGCACGGCGACAAGGACGCTGGAGATGATGCCGCTGAGCGCGTAAGCGAGCGCGCAGTACGGCAACGCATTCGGCTCGCTACCCACGAGCGCGGCGGTACCTAAACCGTGCGCCGAAGCCGCCGTAGCGAGACCTCTGGTGATCGGATCCTTCGCACCAACCTTGTTGAGAATTGGGATGCACAGAGAGCTACCGATGAGACCGGTGAGAACGACGCCTGCTGCGGTGACGCTCACCATCTCCGGATGTCCCAAAAGCGTCGTGACCGGAATTGCCAGCGCCACGGTCACCGACCGCGGAACGAGCGCGGCAGTGAGCGCAGACGACAATCCGAGATATTTACCCGCGACTGCGGTGGTAAACATGGCAAACATGGACGTAGAGACGAGGCATCCGAAAATTTCGACGGCGTGTCGAGCGATGATTTTCCGCGCCTCAAACACCTTGAACGCAAAGCTCAAGATGACACTCCCCAGGAAAGTCATCAAGATATCGCCAGCGCCGAGACCGGCGATGTTGTTCAGTCCAAACGGAACCCCGGTGCGATAAAGACCGAGCATACCCATCCACCCGTCACCCGTCACGAGACCGAGCGCTGCCGCGTATACGTTGGCCAAAACCGATGTCGTCACAATCGGGTTCATCTTCGCCTTAACATCGGGACTGTTGCCGACAAGAAATGAACACACCGTGGCGGCGAGCATTGTCACCACTTTCGCCGAATTCGCGCCCGTCGCGAGAGCAGCGACGGTGGAGACGGCCAAAATTCCACCCCACATTTTGTAGACGTAATCCTCCGTCGGCGGCGCCGCCTTCGCGGGCGCCACCGGCAAAAGTGTCGTCCCAGTCATGCCACGAATCGCGTTCGCGCTCGTGGCACTGAAAGCGATCGTACTCACGAACCCCACGACGACGATCACTAAAACTTTCGCGATGGCGCTCGGCGCGATTTTCGTCAGCACCAACGGCGTCACAACCAGGCTCGGCACGTAAAACACCGGCAACCACGACGTAATCCAATTCAGCGCTGGACTCACCGTGCTCTTCAGTTTATTAGCTGCGTCCTCGCCGACGAGTTTCTCCGTCACCATCAAAATCACCAGCGCCCCGAACATGCCGATAAGCGCGCTCGGAAAGCTCACGCCCGCGGCTTTCAGCCCGTTCTCGAGTCCTTTATCCAGCGCGAAGAGCGCGCCGACCGACGCGACGAGATGCGCGTGCTCGCGCGCCTCCGTCGCGCGCGTCGCGACGGATGTGCGCGCGTGCGGTCGTGCGAGCGGCACGACGCGCGCGGTCGCGCGTCTTCGCGGCGGCACGACAGTCTTTCGTTCGTCGCGTCCCAACGCTGGGACAACTGTCCCGAACGACGCGGTCGAGACGCGCGCGGACGCGTGCGGGCGCACGCCGGTCGTTCGCGCGCGACGAATCGATCGTGCGTGGGTGTTTACGCGCGCGGGTGACGCGAGCGTTCGCGCGAGCATGTTTAAGACGTTCACGCGCGATTGTGGGGAATCGCATTGGGGGCCTCAGTTGGTTAGCGACGAACCACGGCGAGCGAGCGTCGTTCGTGTATTGATTACAATCAGTTGTTCTTGGACGTCACGCCCGGATAACCGCGCCAGACCTTGCCGATATCCGGGAACCATCCCGAGGCGGCGGGGCGAAGCGCGGGATGGGTGTAGATTTCGCCACCGAAATCTGTCGGCGGCGCCGCAGTGGCTTCGCTGAGAGGGACGGCCCAAGAGCTCGCGCTGCCGAATTCGGCGCGGAACTTTCTGTAGACCTTGAAGAGGTAATAGGGGACGGTGGCGTACAAAACGGCGCCTTGAATGTACGCCTGTTTGCTGAATAGCACGCAGGACAAGAACGTCTGGGCGACGACGAGAGACAGGATGACGAGCTGAGTAAACGTGAACCATACCGAACCGTTTGATTCGTATCCTCGCTCGTACACGTACAAGACGTGGTAACGCCAGATGACGAAGTTGGTGATGTAAAACAAGGCGGCGGCGAGTGGAATGAGCGGTGCGATGCAAACGAATGTCAAACCAATGACCATGATGAGCATAAAGACGCCGATTTCGCGACCCATGCGAACGGCTCGTGGAGAGTACAGACGAGTCTTGTCTCGCGACGTTCGCGCGCACGAGCCGCGTTTTTCGCACCAGAAAATATCAGCCGCCAGACAGAATGATCCCGGGTGGGGGAGCAACAGGCGCTGCACGGGGAGGTAGATTGCGCGGAAAACGATGAAAAGCAAGAAGAAATTGCTGCTCAGCGGCAAGACGCGACCAAATTGTAACTGTACCTCGTTCAACGAAACGTTGCTCGAGCTAAGCGTCGTCGTGAAGAGACTTAACGCGCCGCCAAAGATACCTCCAAGCAATACGTTCAACGCCCCCCACGCCCAATAGAAACGTAGAAATCGACGATCTGTAGCGGCTAACGATACATGAACGTTTTGTCTCTGCACCAAATACATCATGTAGAAGGAGATGACAAAAACTTCCCAGAGCGTAAGGATAATCGGTGGGAGGACGCCCGAGATTATCGCGGCGTAAACCTTGGCATCATCCGAGCAATACCAGTCCAAAGCTGCCCCGCTATTGATAACATCATCTCCTTCGCGCACCTGACACACACTGGTCACCGCTGTCGCGAACATACCGGTCGGGAAGATCATCAAAGCTATGATGAAGGGCCAGATAGCGAGCGCTCGGGCACGGTTATCTGTCGAATTGTGTAGAAGCGTCGGCCAATTGACGTCATCCGGACCGGGTGCGGGTAGAGCGCGGTATACTCTGTGCGACGCGCGCGAAATAACACACTGCGCTGCCGTACTCGCGGAGACCTGGTTTTCAAAGACTGCAAAGGCGCAAGGTCCCGGGGACCCTTCCCAAGTCGTCTTGCGCACGCAGATGATTGCCTCATCAATTGCTTCGAGCTGCGCTTCCAAAACCGCAACCTGCTCTGACAACGCGAGCTTACGCAAATTTTTCGGAGGCCTAAGCACATCGGCGAAAGCTTTTTTGAATTCTTTCCAGTTGTGGCCCAATTGCAATGTTCCTTTTTCAACCTCGCAAAGTCTCGTCCCAAATTTGTACGTCAACGCCTTCGGCGACTGCGTTTCCGGTATCATGCCCTCGCGCGCCATTAACATCCTAATTCTCGTTATCATATTCTTACATTCATCACGGCTGTCCAAAAGCGCATCCGCTGGACGGTGATCAAAGATGGGTATTAAGCCTCTGAACTCATCGCCGTAAATATACTCGAGCGTCGCCTCAACTTCTCGCAAGCCGCGTACTCTCACCTCTTCGCCATTTTCGCCCATGGCTCGAACGAATGGGATATCGGTGATTAAAACCGTGTAGCTGGACGCCCAGACACTCACGATTTGATTCGTGTTCGTATCAAACGCGTTGACGGTGCGTATACTGTCAACATCGGGCACCGCCGACGGAGCTTCTTGTAGATAATCGCCCACGCACAAGGACGCCCGCGTCACCGGAGACGTCGCGCTGAGAGGAGACTCTGGATCGTCGAATAAAGATGTCAGATTTCTCTTCGGCTCTTCGCCCTCCATCGTTTGTCGCTCTGGAACTTCTAGTGGTCGTCCATCAGTGCGAGGATTAGGTTTGGATCCCGTTCCTTTAAACTGGTGCGTAACGTCCAGGCCGACCCACCAATCGTGCGCGATCGATGTTTCGGCGCGAATTTGGACACCTTCACTGCCACGGCCGCCGCAGCGAACGGCCTCGCCCGCGTCTTCGAGAGACTTTACTCTCGCGAGCGCTTTCTTCACAGCTGGAGTGAGCGCAATATTCTCCACAGGCAAGTCCTCCATCGTAGGCATTCGATTGTGTTTACCACGTCGCGGCGATTTCGTAGGGCTTACGAGCCAGGCCAAATTGTCAGCACTCCCTCGTTGATTGATGACACCTTCCATGAGCTGCTTCGTGCCGATATCTTCGCGAGAAGTCACGCGGTGCATACCAGACGCCTGCGCCGCCTCGTGCTCTCGAAGCGTTTGACTAACGGAAGCCGGCATCGCTCCCAACGATCCAAACGAACCCATCCGGAGCTTTCGTCGTTCTCTTCGTTTAGCAACTGCTGGCGGCTCTGAAACAGGCGGATTGACATTCAGATCCAGGTCGTCCGAGTTTTCACCCGAAGTAAACGAAGTAAAGTGCCGTGATTCCGTCACCGGTCCCGGCTCTGTTTTGTTTTCAGGTTGTGAAGAAGCTTGACTCGTCGACGCCCGGCCGAGCGTCGGTGTTACAGGTACCGAAGGTCTCCGGGCCATTTGGCGATCGTCTGCGTCGGCAGATGCGGGCGACTTGAACAAAGTTCCAGCTCCCTTCAAGCCTTGCGCGACGTTGCCAACCTGCGGAGGCGTGAGTCGCCGCGCTGTCGGCCCACCAAAAGGCGATAGATGAGGGGTACTCGCGAAAGGTGATATCTTCACCGTCGATGACGCTAGCGTATCGCCATATGCATGCGTGGGCGATGGCTCAGTGTCGAGCTCGTGCAAACTCTGACGCCGCTCTTTATCTTCAAGCCTCTTGTCTACGAGCCGTGTCGACGCCGCGCGAGTGAGCAACGACTTTGCCTTGTGTGAAGTTACGTCCACAGCGCGCTTCAACAAGCCTCTTTGCTCATCTTCATACTCGTCCATCGCCGCCAGCGCATCGCATGCCGCGTTAATGTCGTCTGAATTGGCACTTTTCATCTTGCGCAATTCATCGTCGTCGATTTCAGCTCCCGCCTGCGTTCCTTGCACGAGCAACTGCTCTATGAAGTTCGACGGTTGGTGCACCACTCGCCACAGATTGGTGTCGCCGCGAGTGGTTAAATAAAGTGTTCTAAGTACCACAAACGTCGCACTGTGCTGCTTCAGAAGCCAAGTCGTGTATAAGACCATCAACCACATCCCCACAGTGTGCAACCAAAGCACGCCTTGCTTACCTGGTATGTTTGCCACCGTTGTTAAGATCAACCCGCCTGGCACTTCCGCAGTCGTGTTCACTTTCGCGACAATATACTGTGCGTGTTGGCGCACCATATCGTCCCCGTTCACGTGAATAGGCAACAAAATCATCATTGAAAAAATCGACAACGGCACGAATAATTGTAACCCGAACTGACACACGCGTAAAAACGCAAACGCATCCAGCCCCGCCGTCTGGATCAGCGTCTTATCGTCCACGCGCAAAATGTGCGGAATCCAACCAAAGTAGTATCGCATCACACGCTTAAACACACCGTCTTTTGTCGTACCATCGCGCTTCCGCGAGTGAAACGGCGGCGGCGGCTTCGTCAAATTTCGCAGTCGCAACCGTCCGAAATAAATAGGCATCACGTGTCGCATGCGTCCGAAGAGAAGCAACCCAAAGAACGCGATTGTGGCGTAAATGCCCAAACTACGTTTCGCGCGCGCGTCGCGCCTCGTCGTCAGTCGTTTTTTCGAGCGCGTGTCGAGTCAACGTCGGTAAAAGTTCGTTTAAACGCTCGTCCGTGTCCCAAAGCTCTCTCGACGCGCGCGTCGCGTCGCGCGCGCGCGGCGCGCGGTCACGACGTGCGGTTGCCGCATTATACGCGTCATCACGCACCCAACGTATATATCGCGGTCGCTCGTCGCGAAACGAACGCATGAAGTTCCGCTGCAGCCACTGCCGCTGGACGCGCCGCTCATGTCGCCGGAAGACGACGGAGCGCGCGAGACGATGCGACGGTGCGAGCGTTAGATGCGCAGACGCGATGTCGTTCGGTTCGACCGCGGCCTGTCGGCTCGCGCGCTGCCGCGCGCGCGGACGTGTGCGGCGCATGTAGGGGCGCATGTAGGCGCCAGCTGGAGGCGACGAGGCGTGGAGAGTTGGTCCAAGTCAGTTGGATTCGTTCTACTAAATGTCTTCTAAGCCTCGGTCAAAGATAACCGAGGTGCTATGTTCATGGATTGCAACTCTTGGAATAAGAGCTTGCACGCGTACGGGAGCTTTAACGTCGCGACTTCGGCCTCAGTTTTGCACAGCGTGCACGCGTTCCTGCGGGTGATGTGGTGCTGGAATCCGAGCAAGCCGCACTTGGTGCAGACTTGCGCTTCGAATTGATCGGAAGAGATCATCAAACGCTCCAAAATAAGTTGTGATGCGCCATAACCGATGAGGCAATCGCGTTCCATCTCGCCGAGGCGCAAACCACCGTCGCGGGCTCGACCTTCGGTGGGTTGGCGTGTGAGGACGACGCGAGGACCGCGCGCGCGAGCGTGCATCTTGTCCTGAACCATGTGTTTGAGCTTTTGATAGTACACTGGACCCATGAAAACGTTGACTTCAAGCGCTTCGCCGGTGATTCCACAGTGAAGCATGTCCTTGCCTTTGTAAGAGTACCCGGATTCAACCAAGGTTTGTTGAATGGCTTCAACCGTGTCTCCACCAAACGCGGTTCCGTCGTGGAAGCGGCCGCTCTCGAGTCCAGCCTTACCGCCGAGAAGTTCGATCATCTTTCCGACCGTCATACGTGACGGGAACCCGTGCGGGTTCATGATGAGGTCAGGAGTAATCCCACGTTCGCTGAACGGGAAATCTTCCTGATCGAGGATGATGCCGCAAACGCCTTTCTGGCCATGACGAGAAGAAAACTTATCACCAACTTCTGGTCGACGCGTCTGACGCACGAGCGTCTTGATATTGAATTGCCCTTCATCCGTCATTGTGAGTAAGACTTTATCAACAATCGCCGATTCACCTGCGGGACCTTTGTATGAAAGCGGATTCGAGCGATACATGGTGTCTGGCATCGCGTGCGGATTCGCCATCGGATCCCGAGTGTTCACCGGCGTTTGCTTGTTGACATAAATATCACCAGGCTTGATGCGACCACCGACGGCGGCGATGCCATCATCATCTAATAAGTGATGTCGACTATTTTGGTTCGCGCGATGATCATCTTTGGGCCCGACGATTCGGTCCATGGTTCTATTGCTATACTTTTTCACCTGCGCAGAGTATTTGCGCAACACCGTGCACCGGCCAAAACCTCGGTCAAGAGACGCGCGATTCATCACGATGGCGTCTTCGATGTCGTACCCACTATACGACATCACGGCAATTGTCGCATTTTGACCCGCACCGAGACGATCATAGCCTATTAACTCTATGGTCTTTGTCTTGACGATTGGCTTTTGCGGGTATACGAGCAAGTACATCAACGTGTCCATTCGGTTTAATTGATTGAACGCAATATTACCCATCGCTTGCTTACCCATGGCGCATTGATATGTATTTCGCGGTGACTGATTGTGATGAGGATACGGGATGATGCCAGCACAAACGCCAAGCAAAGTGAAAGGTTCAATCTCCAAGTGCGTCGTCTCGTCGTTCACCTCGTCTTCGTACAACGCAATGTACGAATTGTTCTCTTCATTCACGTCCAGGTACTCGACTAATCCTTCGCGTAGGAAATCATTGAACGTACGATGACCATCTTTCAGCTCGTCGAGATGTTCTTGAGTCAGTAAAGGCTCACCACGCTCGATGATGATGAGTGGTCGACACACTCGTCCACCGTCTGAAGAAATGTACACGCATCCATCCGCAGTGTACACAGAAACGAACTCACCAATTCGCCCCGCCCGTCGCAGCTTTCTAAACGCGTGCGAGAACGCTTCGGGTTGCGCGTGCACGCCGAGCAGGGAACCGTTCATCAAAACGTGCGCACCAGACGGCGAATGCATCTCACCGGCGTTTAACCACGTAAGCGGTTCTACACCGAGCGCGTGTGCTAAACGGCGAAGCGGCTCCTCCTCGTCATCCGTCGTGACGTGCGTCATCAGCGCCAAGTTTTTTACGAGCCCGCATGACTCTCCTTCGGGAGTGTCACTCGGGCAGAGCATCCCCCATTGACTCGGTTGTAACGCCCGCGGACCGGAAACCTTTCTGGTCTTTTCAAACTGAGACGTTATGCGCGTCATCATACCGAGCGCGCTGATGAAACTCAGTCGACTCAGCACTTGAGTCACGCCTTTTCGTTCCATTCTAAAACGCTTTACCGTCCAGTTACCGCTCGAAATTGCGTGTTCCAGGCCGTTACTCAGGGTGTCTTGACGAATGCACTTTAAGATGTCAAACTGCGTCGCACGATTTGCTTTGGAAAGCACGGCGTCGGCTTGTCGCTTCAAATCAGCGTTCAAACGTTTGAAGCAATCTTCAAACAATAGGGCAATGAGCTGACCGGCGAGTTCAAGACGCTTGTTACCATAGTAGTCCTTGTCATCGATCTGCGTCGGGTCGAGCATCGCGTTCAGAATTCTGCGAACCATGATGGAAATGTAAGCGCACTTTTGCCTAAAGTCATACGACGTCACGGGCACGTGTGCGAGTACGACGCCGGCAAGAATGTCGCGCGCTTCATCTACGCGCGATCTACCGAAGTTTCGCACACCCGGTCTATTCGTCATGTGCGTCTTCACCACGCGCACCTTGTTCGCGCAATACTCTAGCGCCTGCTGCGTAGTGAAAACTCCAGCTGCTTGACACTCCTGTAAAGTCGGCCCCAAAAGCATCGCGTACGCTGGTTCCGATCCGATCATTTGCACCGCTTCTTGATCGCTCTCCAACCCCATTGCCTTGAGAACGATCATGATTGGAATGTCGTCCGCAAACGTGTTGTGTCGAAGGTAGAACTTTCCGTGCTTGACTACGATGTTTGTCTTACTCTTCCGTTCGTGCGTCGACGAAGTCACCGATGCCCCAATCTCTCCTTTGGCGTCGACTTCTATGATAATTCTATTCTTGCTCAACTGCTCTTGAATCAAAATCACTTTCTCCACGCCCTTGACGATGAAGTATCCACCCGGATCCAACGGACACTCCCCCAACCTCGCCAATTCGTCCTCATTTTTTCCGGTCAACACACACCGCGAGCTTCGCAGCATCAAAGGAATCCGTCCAATAACGACGCCACCCACACCATTCTTCGCCTGACGCGTCACGATCTCCTTCCCACGCGTGTACTCCACATCCACCGTAATCGGCGCCGCGTACGTCATGTCTCGCAATCGACACTGCTGCGGCGTTATTTCCTCCACCACGTAATCTTCCTCCACGCTCGGTCGTCCAACGTGTATATTCGTGTACTTCAGGTAAAAGTTTGGATCACTATCGCACGTCACTCGCTCGTTCGCCTTGGCGTGAATGATTTTTTTGATCTCCTCGTTCACCAGGTAGTTGAACGAGTCGATGTGCTGCCTGACCAGCCCTCTCACCTTGAGAAACGCCGGCAGGAGCTCGTATTTATCCTCCAACGTCGCGATCGGAGCGGTGATCTTCGAGGGGTCGCGCGTGAGGCAGTCCATGGCGCTCGCATCGCTCGCATCCGGCGCTCGCGCGCTCGATTTGCGCGGCTTTTTCGCGCCGCCGCCGGTATTCGTCATGCCGGCGGCGATGTCGTCGATCGTCGCGTCGCTCGCGCGCTGTGACGGCGCGCGACTGCGCACGGCGCGGCGAACGGTCGATCGATCGCGTTCGGTGCGCCGCGAAGCGCGTCGGGCGTCGCGGCCGACGATCGAGGCGCTGCGAGGCGCGGTATGACGCGCCGCCCCAGAGAGCACAAGCCTCGAGCGGGACGAAGGCGGACGCGAGGCGAGGCGAACGGCGCTTCGAGATGCGAGCAAAGACGCGCGAGGACGTGATCATTCCAAGAGTCTATCTATACGCTTAATTAAGGGTGAAGACGTCGTCTCGCGCGATGGCGTCGCGCTCGGTAAGCGCGGCGCGTCTTGAGCGGCGGCGGCGGCGAGTCGATTTTGCTCGTCGCGAAGCTGGTCGGGGGGAAGCGACGGTTTGGTCGGGAGTCCGGCAAGCTCGGCGCGCGTGAGGCCGTCTTCACCGGATGCGCCCAACATTGCGTGATCGGTGTCTTTTTCTTCGAAGAAGCCCGAACCCGGGTCGATGCGTTCCTCGGGAAGAGCCGCGAATTTGTCGCGACCGCCGTTCGGCAGTAAGCCTTGCGTGCCCTTGCCTTTGAGCGCCTTGACCTCGTCCCAAGTGAGAGTTGGGGTTTTGTACGTCGCCAAGTACTCGCCACCTTCACGTTTGTACACGTCGAGGAATTCTTCGGTTTGGCCCCGAATCGCGCGCGGGTATTGGAGTAAGAGATCCAACTCGCCGGCGTCGAGCGATAACAACTTGTCCATGACGGGTTGCGGGAGCTCGGGGTAGTGCTCGTAAATCCGCGCCTTCATCATCTCGTAAAAGTAGTAGTATTTGGGACGCGGGCGAATGTACTCTGGCACGTTTTCCCATTTGTCCTCATCGAGCCACTTCAGCGCGTCCTCGACGCTGGTTTCTTCGCGCGAGAGCACGTCGCGAATCTCACTCGAGAGCTTGGCGACAAGTCGAAGAAATTCTCGTCCGTACTCTTCCACGGTAGCATCCAACTCCAACGCACGCTTCATCCACAGCGCCGACGCGACTTGGGCGTCGACGATCAGAGCGTCACTGTACGCACCTCGCGACGACTGGCTCGCCACTTCAACGCGCGACACGTGGTTGTGCACGAGGTCTTGTTCGATGGCGAGCGCGTAACCGTGATACGCGCGCGCCCACGCGGGATAGTACGCCAACGCCACGCGATAGTCCTTCACAGCCTGAGCGTAGTTACCGACGTGTGCGTACGCCTCGGCGCGCAAGCCGCTCAAGAAGCCTCGTCGCATCGCGCTCGTCTTGAGAGAATCGCCTATGGAGAGGAAAAATATTTCGGCGAGCTCGGAGCGCCAACGAGATTCTACACCCACGGCACAATCCACCAACGTCTGCGCCATCGCGTGTAGACTCATGCGCTCTGACTCCGGTTTCACCGGTTTCAGCCATTTCCCATCCCGCGGCGAAACTGGGTTGGGCATTTCGCCCTCCGAAATCGTCGACGCGTACATGGCGCACGCCTCCGTCATCTCCACGCGCGCCGCGCACTCAACCAACTTCAACCGCACATCCTCATCTTTCGGCGCCATTCTCCTCGCGTCTAACAAAACCGCGACGGCGTCCAAAGTCGCTCCCAATCCCATGCTCGCCACGCCCGAGCGATACAACGCCTTCGCCATCAACCTCGCCGCGTTCGACTCTCCTTCGCGCTCACTCGCGACCAGGCCCTTCAACAGCTCCACCGCCCCATTCGCGTCCCTTCGCGCGCCATCGTAATCCGTCAACTTCAACGCCATCAACGACCGATTCACGAGCGCTCTCGCGAGATCCAACTCCTCCGCGTGCGCCGTGCGATCGTTCACGCACAGGGTAAAGTGCATGTACGCATCCATCCAGTTTTCAGTCCGCGCCAAGTGTTTCGCCGCCCGGTCGATCGCGTCGTACTCCCCCTTGGACGCGACGACGCGCGTCGCTTTTTTTCCCGCGTCCTCCGCGCTCGCGTCCACCGCGCGCACCATCTCGCGCCGTCGCGGTGTGCCGTTCGGTCGTTCGAAACGCTTCAAAAACGCTCGCGAAACCGGCGACCGGAAAAGCGTCACATGTCGGCGCGTCCGCACGTCGTCGATCGCGCGCTCGCGGCGTACGGCGGCGCGCGCGACGCGCGGACGGGCGCGTACATCGGCGGTGCGCGCGCCGACGCCGCGCTCGCGACGTACGCGCGCGACGACACGCGCGACGCGCGCGCGACGAAACGCGCGACGAATGGGTTGGCGTTCGCGCGGTCGGTCGACGCGACGGCGCGCGAGCTCGCGGGATTCGGCGCGAGAAACGCGGTCGTCGCGCTCGGGATAGAGTGCTCGGAGACGTTCCTGAGGTACTGGTTGGCGTGCGCGCAGTGCGGGGCGTGCGCGGCGCCGTTGAATGGGCGCTGGGACGCGGCGGAGGCGGCGGCGGCGGCGCGAGACGCGGGCGCGGAGGTGGTGATTCTGGACGACGCGCACGACGCGCGGTGGTCGAAAGCGGGATTTAGGGACGTTGGAATCGTAGTGTTCGATGCGTCGCCCGAGGAGGGGTCGGGCGATGAGGATGAGGGTTGGACAAAGGCGTACAGACGCCGCGCGGACGACGCGTGCGCGATGTGCTACACGAGCGGAACGTCGGGGTCGCCGAAGGCGGTGATGCTGTCGCACGGTAGCGTGTGCGCGGCGACGCGGGCGAAGTTGGAGGTAGTGGGATACGACGCGGGGGATACGTATCTGCACGTCGCGCCTCTATATCACGTCGGTGGGTTGTCGAGCGCGCACGCGACGCTCGCCGCGGGCGCGAATCACGTGTTCGTGAATAAGTTTGATCCGGACCTCGTGTTGCGCATCATCGTCGACGAAGGCGTCACGGCGTTCATCGCTGTGCCTGCGATGATGCGCGAGCTCGTGGACTCGCGCGGTGGCGACACAGTGTTTCCGACGGTGAGGAAAATTCTCGTAGGCGCCGGGCGGCTGACCGACGAATTGTACAACTCGATTCGGCACGTCTTTCCGAACGCTAAGGTCACGATGGCGTACGGTATGACGGAAACGACATCATCGGTGACGTTTCTTTCGCCAGAGGACGCGCGGTTTGAACTGGATGCGGATTCAACGTTTGCGGGAAACGCGGCTCCAGGGGTTGAGGTGAAAACGGACGCCGAAGGACAGCTTCTCGTTCGGGGGTCGTCGCTCATGCTCGGCTACGTCGGCGTTGATCGCACGGAGACGTTCGATGCAGACGGATGGTTTGCCACGGGTGATCTCGGCGCGGTTGGGGAGGCACGGGGCGAAGAGACTGGTTCGCGCGTTTGGTTACGAGGCCGCGCAAAGGAAATGATAAAATCTGGCGGCGAAAACGTCTCGCCCGAAGAAGTAGAGCGAATTCTGAACAAGCACGCGAACGTCGAGGCGTCCGTCGTGATCGGCGCGCCGCATACGAAATGGGGTGAAGCCGTCGTGGCGATCGTGAAGCTTCGCGCGACGGCGTCGGATACCGAAGCAGAGCACAGAACGGCGCTTCGCGACTGGTGCGCGAAATCGGAACTCGCGCGCTTCAAGATTCCGAAGTGTTTCGTCTTCACGGAGGACTTGCGATCGAACGCCATGGGGAAGTTAATGAGAGATGCAACCTACAGGGCGAATGTCCTCGCGATTGAACACGCGGTCTCGAGAGTTAGGTAATAGATGGGATAGATGGAACCATAGCGAAGATAGTTGTGTAGACTTGGCAAGCGCGGCGAGGCGACGAGATGTTGTGACTGAAAACTAATTTTACACCGGCAACTCTTTACGTTATTCATTTACGTGTGTGTATGTGCGTGATGATCAGAAAGTCGGTCTCGAACCTACGAGATGACTCAATTTTTGATCGAACGATAAACGTTCGATCGAACCCAACGCGTACGATCCATCCGGCGCGAGAAACGACGTGTCGAAAGACACGCGGCAATTCTCTCACGCGCTAGAGGTACGCGAACACCCTCTCGGTGGCGAAAGATCGCCTAGCTCTTCCTTCAGAGTCGAAGATCGTGCGGCACCGGAAGCGAAGCTATCTTCATGAACTTCTCACTGCTATACTTCTTGTAAACAGCGGTGAGCGAAGCCGTCGGCGCCTTGCGCATGAGTTCCGCCATGTCGCACGCGCACGGGTAGACTTCCGCCTCAGAAAGTCGTGTGTGCGCCTCCATGACGTGATTCCACGACCCCGTTCGAAGCCCTCTCATCGCAATGTATACACCAGCCGCGGCCAACGTGCTACCCGGATATTGCAACATGTTGTAATCAGGCAACGCGCACTCGACGGCGTACGAGGCGTACAACTGAAACTTGCGGTCGCCCCCGGCGGCTTTGAAGAAACGGTTCATGAACTGGTACGGCGTGGGCACGGTCAAGTGGAACCCGAGCGCGTTCAACATTTGCTTTTCCATCTCCAGGATCTGCTGGCGCGTGTACGCGCGATCGCTGATGTAAACAAAGTCGCGCACCTCCGGCGCCCAGATCTCTTCATACTTGCTCGCCACCAACATCGCGGTGACGCCGACGAGTTGCAAGTTTTTGCGCGTCACGGTTTTCAACTCGAGGAATCGATCGATCAAGTTTGTGGTCAAGAACAGCGTCTCAGGCATGAGTTTAAACTTCAAGTGCACCTCGACGAGCCAATCGATGAGAATGGCGCGCATCTTGCTGTTGATGTCGCCCTGAATGAGCATGTACGTCTCGGACACCTGCGTCTCCGGCTCGACTTTGTACCAGTATTGGTAAATGTCGTTGACGTACTCTGTCGCGCACAGCGGATTGTCGTGATCGTAAAGATCGATATCCGGCAATGCATCCGTCATGACATCCCCACTCCCCGCGCTTCGCTCGAGATAGGTGGAATACGACTCGCGCATGTCCACATCCGCGCCCGCCGTCGTCATCGACCCTCCGGTTTGGTTCCCGTCTCTCGGTTTGCCGTGGCTCGTGCGCTGCGCCGTGCGTCCCCATCGCGTAGCGACTTGCTGTGCTTTCTGCCCGAACGCGTTCAACATTCCCGCCGGCGCTTGTTCCTTCTCAGTCGTTTGACTACGGCCGCGCGTACACAATAATCATCGTCAGTCTCTCCCTCTATTTCGCGCTCGCGAGCGCATCCGTTGCGCGCTCGCGCGCCCGCGCGTTTTTCGCATTCATCACAAACGTACCTCGCCTTGGCCGATCGCGTCTGTCTCGCGCCTTGCGCCCCATTCATCATATTCCCGATGTTCGACAGCGCCGCTCGATTCCCCGCCGGCGCCAAGCCTCCTTGCGACCGCAATCCTGTTCGCGCGCGCGTCCCGCGGTCAGTCCCAGTCGTTCCCGTGTCGACATCGCCAGCGCGTGTCCCGAGCCTTTTCCGTCGTCCTCGCGCACCTTCTTTCGCGCCATGCGGCACGTTCCGCCCGCGCGATGCGTTTTCATTCATCGTGCGCGTTTTCGCGCGGTTCGAGCCTGCGCGCGCGACGCGATCGTCCGTCGTCAGTCGCGATGTCGTGTTTCGCTAACGGCTGGCGTTCCCCTCGCGCGCGATGGTGATGATGCGGGACGCGTCGCGCCCGCGCGACGGCGCGATGGCGCGCGCGGTGAAGGGCTCGCGGCGGTACGGACCGTGCGGCGGTGCGGCGACGAGCGAGCGCGTCGGCGCGCGCGACGTGATGTGCGGCGACGCGCGGCGATGGCGCGACGAACCGAACCGACGAAAATTTTGGTTCCCCCGACCGGGACGCGCGGAGATTTGGGAAATATAGGGGATTTAGGAGTGTTGTATGGAAATGACGCGCGCGCGCGCTAGGCTTCGAAAGCGACGCGATTGGTGAGCCGGGCGACGGCGAGCGCGCACGCGGCGACGGCGAGATCGATTTTGGTGACTCGTTTCGGCGCGCGCGCGGAGGCGGCGTCGAGGTCGGCGGAGGAAGATGCGCGGGAGAGATCGGCGGCGAAACGCGCGCGCGCCGAGAGAAGACGACAAGACGCGGGGGAGAAGAGCTCGGCGGCGTCGAAAGCGCCCTCGAACAAAGGAATTGCGTCGATGATGATCGCGGTCCAAAGCTCGGGAGGCGTGGATCTCGGCGCTAAGGCGGCGATGAGGGCGTCAGCGGCGGTTTTGGCCGCGACGCGCGCGCGCTCGTCGAGCGCGACGGACGTCTTCAGGATCTTCATCGCGGCGTTGAACTTGGCGCGCGCGCGGAAAAAGTCGACCGCATTTTCATGAACGTCCACGTCGCCATTCGCATTCACGAGGACTTGGTCACCGTGTTTCTCCATGAACTTGTCCACGCGCGCGAGCGTCGCCGCGGCGTCCCCGAGCGCGCCGACTTGCGCCAATCCTCTCGCAAGCTCGTCGCTTCCCACCGTGTTTTGTGACACTCGAAGCCAGTCAAAGGCGAGTGAGACGTACCCATTCGCTCGCGCGCGCTCGCTCGCCATCTTCGCGATGCGTGCGCTGGTGTTCGGAAGACCGACTTCCACGGCGAGCGCGTGCGCCGCCTTGGCCGGCGCGTCGTCCTCGGTTTCTCCTTCATCCTCCGTCACCGCGAGACGCATGAGCGTCGTTGCCATCATCTCTATGCCGCGCTCTGAGCAACATGCCGCTAGAATTCGCACCGCTAAGTCCCGTGTCTGCGCCGAAGTCGCTAAGGAGGAGCAGTATTCGAGCATGTACAACTCGCTCTGGCTCGCCCCGGACGCCGTCGGTCGTCTCAAGACGTCAGCTTGCGCGCCTCCAGCGCGCGACAGCAGCGTCGTTGAGTACGCCATGAACCAGGAATCTAAGTGTCTCGAGCACACCGAGATGACGCCTTGGGAGTCACCGGCGATGGCGTACATGATGAGCGAATCTAACGCCTCGCTGACCAACTTACCCTTCGATCGACACGCCGCGCGCGCCAGGCTCTCGTGTTCACCCTGAATCTTCAAAGTCGGATGAATGTGTTGCAGCTGCGCAATCATGAGCTCCACCCAATTTCCGACGCTCGAAACGATCGTTCGCTCGTCGCCGGACAACACGAGAAGAACGTTCCGAACGCCGTCCGCCGTCGGGCCCCAGCAGTTGTTGAAAAGCCCTCCCTCCGCGAGCACGGTTTTCACTTGGCGCAACCATTCATGTCTATACGCCGCGTACTGCTGCAAATTCGCGGCGCCCTCTTCGCCACCGAGTTTCGGCAGCGTGCGTAAAAGCGCACCGGCGGCTTCCATGAGCTCCACTTGCGGCTGCACGCTCGTCTTGCGCAAACGCCACTCCGCCCACGCGCTGTGCATTTGTAACAAATCGTTCGCCGCCTCCGTCCAACCGATGGCGACCATCGTGACGATCATCTCCCAATACCCGCTCGCTTCTTCCGGTCTCGCGCTCTCCTTGAGTCGCGCCACCAACTCTCGCAATCGTCCGCTCGCGCTCGCCTCTCCGAGCGCCAGGCTCGACGCGTTGACGCGATACCAATCCACGACCGCGTCCGTGCCCACGCCTAAACCACCGCCGCGGGTGATGAAGTACACATCCAAAAGCTCCCACACCGCGCGCGCGAGCGCGACGCCGTCGCCATCGCCCTCGCTCGAACTCGACGCCTCCTCGAGCGCGTCCGCGACGGCGCGACTAAACTCGTGCGCGCTCGCGAACGCGTCTTCCACGTACGTCCCGCGCTCGAGCGACGCCGTCTGCGCGCCGCGAAATCATCCATCGTCGTCAGTCATTCGCATCACCGCGTCACCGGCGTCCAGATTCCCGCGTCTCGCGTCTCGCGTCTCGCGTCTCGCGTTTGAAAACCAAGTCCCCCTCTGGCGAGACGAATCGCATCGCAGCGCATCGCCTTCTCTCGTCGCTTTCCGCGCGTACCTCTCGCTTTCGCAGCGTCAGCAGCGCCGCGGACGTGGACGCCGCGACGCGCGCGCCGCTCGCCGTCGCGCGTCCCCACGCGCACGCGCGCGGCGCCTCGGCGCGCGCGCCGTCGTCGAGGTTGCACACCAACAGCTCGTTCCCGACGCCGAAGTGCGCCACCGCGCGACCGCGAGGCGCCGCGCGGCGCAGCGCGTCCTCGAGCGCGTCGTCGGACATCGCGCGCGGATCGACGCGCGCGCGTCGCGACGCGCGAGACGCGTTGTGACGACGGCGCGCGCGGAGGTTTGACTCGGACGCCGTCGCCGCGACGACGAGACGCGCGACGTTGCACTCGAGACCGCGCGGACGCCGCGACTACCGAATCCGAGCGACGTCGCGCGCGCGCGAAACGCCATATTTTATTTACAACCTCCCGACGTACGCCGCGAGGAGCGCTAACACCAACACCGCGACCGGCAACAGCGTCGCGCCGAGCGCGCCGAAGCCGCTCGTCGTCATCCCTCCCGTCGCGCTCTTCTTCACGCCCCCGTCCGCGCGTCCCGACGCCCCGCCCGCGTATTCACCGATGTAGAACTTCTTCAGCTGTTCGTACGCGTTCGGCGAGTGTCCGACGTCCTCGAAATCGTCCGTGCCGTCCTTTCCCGCGGCGTTCAGCATGATCTCGCCGCCGCCGGGATGGTCATCCATGAACGCCGTCACGTCGTACACCTTACCGGCGATGACGAGCCAGAGGTCATCGTACGCGACGTGCTTTTCGACCTCGGCGAGCGAGATCTGGCGAGGCGCCATCGCGTCGCGGAGTGCGGCGCGAAAGCGCGACGACGCCCGATGGAAGCAGCCGCCATATCCGAAACGTTCAAACGCGAGACGGGACGCGAGACCGGACGCGAGGACGCGAGGACGCGAAAACGCGCGAGGAGGCGCGAAAAAGAGCGCTACGCTACGATTGTCGACAGAAGGCGAGACGATGGCTAGGGTGACGGGAGTTGACGAGCGGCGCGCGCGCGACATCGACGATAGGCGCGCGCGCCGCCGCGAACCGCCGTCTGCCCGAGGGCGTGCGCGGCGAACGCCGTCGCACCGCTCGCGCACGCGACGTACGCGGGGGAGAAGATGAAACTCAGCGCGACGCCGAGTTTGGTGCGCTTGCGACATCTCGCGCAGTGCGCTCTGTACCAACCGCGGCGCGCGCGTCGACGCTCGGGCGTCGACGGCGCGGCGTCGGCGTCGGCGCCGCTCGACGTCGACGCGTCCATCGAGCGGCATCGGCATCGGTTCAGCGGTTCGCGGTACGCCAGCGCGAGGGTGGTGAGCGAGCCCAGGGCGCCGACCGTGGACGCCGCGGCGACGGCGGCGCGTCGCGGGACGCCTGCGCGCGAGGTCACCGCGGTCAGTCTGAAGTCACCGACGAGGTCGCGAACGCGCGACGCGCGCGCGAGCGGGGCGGACGGCGCGCGCGGGCGACGCATCGACGTGCCTATTATCGCCGCCCCGCACACGACGGCGATCGCGGCCATGTTCGCGCGCGCGCGGGTGAATGCGGGCGCCGCGCGGCGGAGACGCGGGACGAGCGGGACGCGGCGACGGACGCGAACGACGCGCGCCGATGTCTCGGATTCAAACGTCTCAGCTAGGCCTACGAAAAATCATGATCATATTGTGCGCGTTTTCGTCGTCTAAAGCGATGCGACCGTCCATGTCGCCGTACGTGGCGGCGACCTCCAAGCCGGCGGCGTTCGCGAGGGCGACCATCTCCGGGGCGGTGAAAATTTTGCACGGCACGACCTCTTGCACAATCTTGAGCACGGCTTCGGTGGAGGCGTCGACGAGGGAAAACGACACGGTGCGTTCGTAAATTTGTGACTCGATGTCAAAGTTATCGCCGTCTCGACCCCACTCGACGTAGACTTTAACGCCTTTTTCTTCGTCGACGCGTTCCCAGGCGTCGCCCTGGCCTTGCGCGATTTCGCCGCTGAACAAATCCCAAGGATGCTCGAGCTCGACGATGAACAGACCGCCCGGTCTCAAATTCTCGCGAACAGACTTAAAACACCGCATCGCGTCGTCGTGGGTCAACAAATGCGCCGCCGTACCGAGCAACATCAGCGCGACGTCGAACCCGCCCTCGGGTTTCGTCATCGGCGCCATCGCCACGTCTCGCATATCCCCCTCCACGATTCGTATATTCCTCGGCGCCGCGTCTCCGAGCGCCGCCAACTTATTCATCGCGTGCGCTCGCATCGCCGCGTTTTGTTCCAGCGCCACCGCCTGTATCCCTCCCTTCGCCGCCGCGACGCTGTGCCACGCCGGCCCCGCGCCGAGCTCCAGCGCGCTCGCCACCGTCCGCGTCGCGTCCATCCCCATCCCTCCCTCTCCGTAGCTCGCGTGTCGCCGCGCGCACTCTCTGACGAACTCAATCTCTTTTTCGAAATCACGAAATCCGAACGCGACGTCGTACACCTCCGGTTCGTCGTACGCGCGTCCCTCCGCGTCGACGCCGCCGCCGCCGTCGTCTCGCGCGCTCGTCCCGCGAACGCGTCCCGCGTCCCGCGTCCCGCGTCCCGCGTCCCGCGCGCGTCCCGCGTCCCACGAGCGCGTCCCGCGTCCGCGTCGCGCGCCCGCGGTCCCGCGCGCGACGCCGCGCGCGCGCGTCGCCGCCCGCGCGTCCGCGATGCCGCGCGCCGTCGCGAATCCTCGCGCGCGCTCGACGCGTCGCGCGACGGCGCGCGCGACCGCGCGCATGCCGGCGACGCGACGCGCGTCGATCGCGTCGCGCGCGTCGACCGCGCGTCGACGACTGGCGTCGGCGCGCGGCGCGTCTGAATGTGCGAAACCGTTGACGGTTCACGAATCGAGACGACCCCCCCCCGCGCCGGCGGTCGATTCGCCGCCGCCGCGCGACGCCGCACTCACCGACGCGCGGCGCTCGCGATGCTCGACGCGACGGCGCGCGCGATCGCGATCGCGCCGACGTCGCGCGCGCGTCGCGCGGCGACGCGGGCGCGCGCGACGACGACGCGCGCGGAAGGCCCACGCGCGCGACGCACCGGCGGCGGCGAAACGAATCCGCGCGACGAACGCGAGACGCGAGACGCGCGCGGAGGACGCACGCGCGCGCGAGCGACGAAGACGCGCGCGCGAACGGTGCGCCGAGCGACGGGCGAGGACGCGGACGCGCCGCGGGTGACGGAGACGACGAACAACGAGGGATGGAGCGCGCTGGAGACGTGGCAGAACCTGGGTCTGGTGTGGAACTTCATAACGCCGAGCTCGCCCGAGGGACGAGCGGTGATAAAGCGCGCGCACGCGAGCCGTGGGAATAAATTGAAGGGGATATCTAATTGGCGGAAGGCGATGTGGGACGAAACGTCGAGGAAGGCGCCGATAACGTTTTTGGACTCGCACACGCCGTTGCCGGGGTGCAGAGGGTATCGGGTGTGCTGGGCGAGCGCGAACGATATGCCGACGGGACAGAAGCGAGCGATCGTGATGTTTTACGTCGCGTCGACGCGGAAGTTTTATTTCGAGGCGGATATCGCGAAAGGGGCGGTGAAGAAGGAGGACGTGGATGAGGCGATGTTTAAACCGACGGAGGAAATTTTTGAGGCGCAACGAAGAATTTTCAACGTCAACGAAACTTTTCGGGAGGTGTACACGAGCATGTTGAAGGTTGATAAGAAAATGACGGCGGCGATGAGCGCGGATGATGATCTCGGCGCGCTCGGGTTGGAGTGGGAAAAGTTCGAGGATACGATGATACGTCAAACCGAAGAAATGAGTTCGCGACGAGACGACGTCGCCGACGGCCCAGAGAGCCCCATGGAGACGTGGAGTAAAGGCCGCGGCGTCACCCCGCCCGAGCTGTACATGCAGCTCGGGGTTAATTACGACTTTCACGGCCCCGCAGGGGTGGTGATGCAGGGCATCATCTCCACCGTAGGCGCGGCGCGAGGGATGGACATGAGCGGGGCAGACAAGTGGCGAAAGCAGAATTGGGAAGACGCCGCGGACGAGCTGTGCATCACGGTTGAGTCGACGCACGCTCCGCTGAACACCCTCGGCCGCGGTTGGAAGGTGTGCTGGATCGATGGTAACGGTGAAAGAGATGCGCCGGCGGTGGTCGTTTGGAGTCCGGACGCCGGAGAGTACTTCAGCTTGGGCGCGGTGAAAAAGAAGGGCTCGTGCGCTGGGCAATCCTTGGACGCCATTTTGAAAGCCATCTTAGGCGTGGCCCAGGCGCAACCGGTGCCGATTGGATTGAAAGAAGCGTTGACACGGGATTTAGACTTCCGAGACCTCATCGGTCGCTCACCGGCTGGGTCGAAATCGACGACTGCGCCGGTATCCGTCGACGTCTATGACGATTCGGAAGAAGGGACGGTGTATGTCGAGGTCGACCAGGACGACGACGAGGATAGTGACGACGATGACGAAGAGGAGGTAGACATCGACGTGGGCGGTGGGTTTGGCAACTCGATGATGTGGCAGGACACGATGATGAAATCGGAATTCGACGTATCGACGTCATCGTCGGACAAATTCGTCCTCGACGAAATGCTCAACCCGGATCTCGAGCCTCAGTATCCGTCGAGCTTGGACGATCACATTCCTGATGGCGTAGGTGTGCCCCCGATCTCGCGCTCCGCAGGGTACTTGTCTTTCGTGGAGGATGAATTCGATGATGATGATCTCAAGCGTGAACTCGGGATCGATCGAGACGATATGTACCGCGGACCGAAGGATTTCCCAGACTTGTCCGTCACACCGACGCCGACGCCGACGGATGGGCCGACGACGACGGTTAATTTGCGAGAGGCGTTTCCGCAGGGCTTGCCGCGTCCCGCTGAGTCGTTCCATGTTTTAGCGCTTGACAGGGTCGATTTCCTCGTCTCCAAGACGAACGACGGTCGATTGGATCTGCGTGAAGTTTTTAGCGCCAGGCGCGACGGGTACGGTCGCTTTGTCGAAGAAGCGCAACGCGTCAATACTTCGGCGTTCGTGTCGTTGCCTCCGGCATATTATCAAGAGATTGCTTGGACCGAACTCAATGTGACAAACGAGGAAGATTTCGACGGCGGGGACGTGATTCCATCCTTCAACACGACCGAGGAGCGAACGACAAAGATTTACCTCATCTTTGCACGCAACGCGCCGAGCGCGAACAGCGCGTTCGACCGCTCGCTCGACTTCACCAAGCCCGTCGTCATGCTCACCAGCGCCGACGTCGGCATGACCTCAGTCGCGGTTTCAGGCGCAACGTCAGATCCAAACGCTTCGCTGGTGATCAAGAATGGTGAGCTTTACTGCCAAGATCACTCGCAAGTCCCGACGTTTGAGAGCATCATCGCAGAGCACGAACGCGCCAAGCGCGCCGACGCCGTGAACGCCACGCAGGAATTTTTAGCCGAGACCGACACCGACATTGAGGCCCAAGCGTTCGATGAGGAAGAAGACACTCCGGAGATTGATCAAATCTAGGATTTCGCGCCGCATTCTTTTCCAAATGTAATAGAGAACGAGACAGTTAGACTTTCGACGCGTGGCGGCGCCGCCGACGCGCCCACACGCTCCGCCCGCACTTCGGGACGCGCCGTCGACGAGTCGTCGACGACGACTCGCGATGTCGAGAACGAATCAATCGCGCGCGTCCATTCCGTCGTACGCCGAGCTCGTCCAAACGCACGGCGCCGACGCATTTTTCGAGCTCGCCAACGCTCCGAAGTTTGCATTCGAGAACCTGGTGCTCGCGCAGGACGCGAACGCGCGCGAGCACTGCGGCGGCATCGTTTGGGAGAGCGCGTTTTGTCTCGCCAAGTACCTGCGCGAGCGCTCGGTCGGGCTCGTGCGGTCGTCCAAGCGCGGGAAGAAAGCCCTGGAAGTCGGCTGCGGTTGCGGACTCCTGGGCTTGGTCTTGGCGCGGGACTTCGCGTTTGACGAGGTGGTGATGACGGATCAATCGCGCGTGTTGGAAAACGTGACGAGAGAGAACGTGGAGATGAATCGCAAAGAAATCGGCGGCGCGGCGACGGCGCTGCACGTGATGGCGCTGGATTGGGAGGTAGAGGAGGAATTAAAAGCCGTGAGCGAACGAGGACCGTTTGACGTCGTCGTCGGGACGGACGTGCTGTTTAGCGTACATCTAGTCGCACCGCTTTTGCGCGTCATCGAACGCACGCTGAGTGACACGCGAAAGTCTGCTGTGTGCTATATTTGCGTGCAACGGCGAAGTCCCGACGCGCACGACGAGTTTTTGCGCCTCGCGGGGGAAAAGTTTGCTGTGGTCGCCGTGGAGAAGGCGTTAGTCGCGTTTTCAGAGGACGATGAGTGCGAGATTTTCGAGCTGCGTTGGAAGCGCGCGAAGAAGAGGAAGAGTGTAGATTAGCCGTAGCATAGGGCGGTGTACTTTGAGTTTGTTTTAGTCAACTATCTAATTCGCTATTTGTCCAAAATTGTCAAACCGATCTCGCGTCCGAGTTCCAACAACCATCGGAGTTCCGTCGGGGCGAAATACTTGTGCACACCAAACTTCGGGTCGGCGGTCATTTCAATTATTTGTGTCGTTCCAGTGCGCGTGGCGGCTTCGACTTGCGCCGCTTGGATCACGAGCGAAGGCACGCAGATTGCCCGACATAACGCATGTACCAACGTCTCGCTACTGCCACCGACTGATTGTACGTCGAGCGTGACTTCTTGTCCTGGGAGATCACCCTTGACGCAGTCGGCCATCGCCAGCGAGACGTCTTGGTATAGCGACGCTCGATCTTCATCGTTGCATTCGGTGGAGATCTGCACGACGACTTGACCGTACTCACCTTCCACGCGCGCAGGACACTCGCCGGGCGTGACGCCTACAGTCGCGCTCACCTCAACGACGCCTTGAGCGAACTTTGAGCCAAGCAACGTCTCGAGATCTCGGGCGATTTGCTCAATACTCATATTCGCCGAAGTCAATGGGTCGTCGAAAGCTTTGGCGACGGGAATCGCGACAACCCGTAGCGTCGCGTCGCCCGTTTGTTCCATGTCGTCGTACAACGCTTCGTCGTCGAGCCAATTCTCCGACCGAAGAAGCGCCACGACGGCGTCGATGGCGTCGCGTGCCTTCGCCAGCTCGTCTTCAGTCACTTCCCCCGCTGAATTTGGAGCGTACGGGCGAGTGTTTTGTGCCGCTACGTCTAGTCGTCTCGATTCGTTCACGCTCCAGACTTGCTTCCATTGCGAAATAGCCTCCGTGGCGGCGAGGTATCTCGCCCAGTCGGCAAGTTCAGCCGCAGCGGCCGCGGCTCCGTTCGCTCTCGCTTCCTCTTGCGCGACTTCTGGAAGCTCCTCGAGTAGGATGACGCGAGCACGGAGTTCACCATCCACTGGGGCGTCATTCGCAAAGACCTCGATCGACGTTCGCTGGCACATGAGTTGGCGGAGCAGCAAACACGCGTGTTTCACCGCTTCTGGGTACGTCTCACTCGTAACGCACGCCCACTGGAGCATCAAACGTCGATACTCGGGTCCTCGGTGAACGTTCACGAGACTCGTGGAGTCGCTTAAGGCTCTCGTGACGATTTCTCGCCACCCGCCCGGGCCCTCTATTTCCATCCAAAGCGCCGCCTCGGCGTAACACAGCGTCTTGCGAGAAAGCACGGCGGGCGCCAGGAGATCCAAGAAATTGGCGTACGTTTCAATCAACAGAGGGTGTCTCAAGTGCACCACGTACGCTGGCACCAACGCGTAACGCTTGTTTGCGATCAAGTGCACAACGTACAAGTTGAGCACCTTATTCAAGTGAAAGTAAAGCTCGCCTCCGGGAGATAATCCACCACCTTCCGGCAACAACGACTCTAAAAACAGTAGCGCATGCGCGGTAAAGCGGGTGAGACCAATGTCGAGCGGCTCGGAACTTACACGTTCGACATTTGAATCAAGCTCGTCCTCAGGGAAGATCCATCGCATCATATGGTCCAACAATAACTCCTTCATCTTACCGAGAATCAAGTGCGTCTGCACCGTTCGATGCGCGTCGGCGTCGGGAAAACGTTCGGGCATCTTGACTAGCAAAATTTCTTCCACTGTCTTTGGCGTCGCGTTGATGACGTCTCGCGTTGGCCATCGTGGTTCGCCCAAACGATCCACAGCGTCATCCGTCGTCTCTAGCTCAGTCGGATCTCGCACGACTTCGCCAGGTTCAAAGTTTGACACGTCGTCGAGCACCTTGCCCGTGTTCACGACGGCATCGACCCGAAGATCGAACAGCGCTCGGGTGTAAGCCCACGCCGTGGACTCCCAATCACCCTCGCAAACGGCGAGCATCGTTTGTAAATCACCGCATAGCGCCCCGTACACACTCGCCTCATACTTGGCCGCGGGCGTTTGCGAAAGCTTGCCGGCTTTGTCGATGTGACGTGCGGCTACCATGCAGGTCCATTTCCACAGCGCGCGACGCGCAGTGCCGATACCGTCGCACTCGGCCGCAGTAGCATCGTCGTTGAGGTCAACTTCATTTTGTGCCGCGAGCGCGTCCTCGTCGCGAAGCGCCAAGAGCTTACGAATGTCTCGCTCGAGCTCTTCGTCAGCAGTGCTGCCGACTGGAGCCGGTCCCCAGCCCGAGGCACCGCCAAGCGAGGCGGCGCGCCAGTGCTGACCGACTTTGGAGCACAAATCGCGCGCCTCTTGCACGCTCCCAGCGCGAATGAGCTTCCACAACCGTTTACACAATCGAACCTCCGCGTCCGCGTTGGACGGGTGCAGCGCCGATTTCGTGCGCATGGGCCCGTCCGGGTCCAGCGACGTCGACAGCGGATTACCATCCGGATCACACTTAGCCGACGCGTCGATGGCATCCGCGGTTGCGCGCCAATCGCACTCATCTCGCAAAAACCTTCCATCGTACGCCGTGCCATCCAGCTCCGCTCTGCGAAGCGCTGAAGCCGAGTTGGCCTCCAACCACGCGATTATTCTATTCAATCTAAACGTCACCGGATCTCGCTCTTCGTCTCGAGACGCGCATCGCAGTCGACTGCGAAGCGGCGGCGGAAGAAAGTCTCCTCTCGTCCCGCCCTCCTCCCTCGGCGTCGCGCGCAGCACTTCAGTTTCCTTTTCCGCGCTCTCCCGCTCCACCGTCGCCCCGTCGCCGAGCAAGTGATAAATCAACGACCACGAGTGCGCCTCCCGCTCCAGCGCCTCGGCCTCGCCCACCTCACGCTTCGCCACGCTCGGCGCTCGCCGTCTTCGCGCCTCCGCTCGCGTCCGCAGTTCCCGCGCTCGCAACCGACACGCGTCTTCGAACATCGCCGCCGCCCCCCCCGCGCCCGCGCCTTCCCGTTTCACCCGCATCAGCGCCTCCGCGAACGCGAACTCCTCCGCGCGCGCGTCATCCTCCACCGTCGTCCGCGCGTCCGCGTCGCGCTCCCGCGTCGCGCGCGCGCTCGCGAGCGTCTCATCGTCGAGCGCGCGCAGCGGCACCAACGGATTCAACGCGTCACCGTCATCGTTCGCGATCGCTTCGGCGCGTTTCTTCGGCGCGACCGCGTCGGCGTTCTCATCGCACGCGAGATCGCCGTCGCTCGGCATCGCGCGCGTCGCGAAAGCGCGCGCGTGTGCGCGCGGAATCGCGCGCGGCCGTCCTTCCCCTCGCGTCCCGCGACCGACCGCGTGTGCGTCGTATGCGCATACAGTGTGACGTCGTATATACGTCGTATGGG
>Ga0255763_1000575_pt1 | contig 40906 bp, 23 predicted proteins | sample 041ome_2_FD_179963 | JGI IMG/M metagenome (GOLD analysis project Ga0255763, IMG submission 179963) | Coastal salt marsh microbial communities from the Groves Creek Marsh, Skidaway Island, Georgia - 041406US metaG (version 2) | ecosystem: Environmental > Aquatic > Marine > Intertidal zone > Salt...
CCAGAAGCACGCTAATGCGCTCGTCGAAGTCGTACGCGTCGTCCTCGTCCATCGCCGCCGTCGCCGTTTCGCCTCGCGCTTCGCTCGCGCTTTGCGTCGTCGCGTCGCGCGCGCGCGTGTGCCGACGCGATCGCGACGGCGATTCGCCGTGAACGCGACTCGACGACGGCGCGCGATGTCGCGCGAAGAAGCGCGGCGCGCGTACGACGCCATCCTCGACGCGCGCACGCGCGACGCGGCGTCGATGGAGCGGTTCGCCGCGCTCGCGACGGCGCCGAGCGCGGTGCCGCGCGCCGCCGTCGAAGCGGTCGTCGACGCGGGCGCGCGCGCGGCGCTCGTCGACGTGCGCTCGCCGGGAGAGCACGCGCGAGGACGACCGCCGCGCGCGATAAACGCGCCGCTGTTCGATGACGACGCGCGCGCGGCGGTGGGGACGGCGTACAAGACGAGAGGACGAGGCGAGGCGCTGGTGCTGGGGATGGCGGCGGCGGCGCCGCGGTTGGAGGCGATCGTGGAGCGCGCGAAGCGAGCGGTGGAGACGGTGGCGACGACGCGAGGGAACGGTGACGGCGAGGGCGATGGTGCGATTGATGTGTACGTGATGTGCTTTCGAGGAGGGATGCGGAGCTCGTGCGTGGGGTGGTTGTTGAAGGAACGGTTGCGCGGCGCGAGAGTCCACGTGGTCGAGGGCGGATACAAGGCGTTTCGGAGGTGGGCGCTCGAGCGGTGCGGACCGACGCGCGGATTGCCCGCGCCGAGGGTGTGCGTCGTCGGTGGACGCACGGGGGTGGGGAAGACGCGCGCGCTGTTGGCGCTGCGCGCGAAAGGGGAACAGATTATCGATTTAGAGGGGTTGGCGAACCACGCCGGGAGCGCGTTCGGGTGGGTCGGGCGAGAGCCGCAGCCGACTTCGGAGCACTACTCTAATTTAGTCGCCTGCGAGTGGCACGCGTTGGATGCGAGCAGATGGGTGTTCATCGAGGATGAGGGACCGCACGTCGGGCGGTGCTCGGTGGATCCGTTGTTGTTTGAGCGCATGCGAAACGCTCCTCTGGTGCTTCGCATGGTCGCCCCGCGCGAGGTGCGGTTGCACACTTTAGTGGAAGATTACGCGACGTCAGAGTTGCGTTCTCATCCGGAATGGATGCCCACAATGCGTGAAAGCGTCGATAAGCTCGTCAAGCGGCTCGGTGGCGACCGCGTGCGCGACATTCGAGAAAAGCTCGAAGCCGGCGATTTCACCGCCGTCGCCGAAGGTTTGCTCGAGTATTACGACGGTTTGTACGACAAGCACCTCATGAGCAAGCGCAAAGACCGTCGCGCGGCGCGGGCCGCCAACGCCAACGCCGCCAACGCCAACGCCAACGACGACGCGTGTTCGGTGCAATCCTTCACGTCGTCCACCACCGAAGACGAGGCCCGAGCCGGCGTCGTCGTCGACGTCAACTGCGTCGCCAACGCCTCGGGTGGCCTCGACGAGGACCTTCTCGTCCGCGATGTTCTGTGCGCCGTCGCTCTGTTCGAATGCGAAGGACCGAACGACCCCGAACGCGCGTAGTCGATTCGATTCGCGTCTCGTCTCGAGCGCCGACTCGAGGCTGACTCAGCACGGTCGTGCCGACACGCTTTGCAATAATCCACGCGCGAGTTCGTCACAAACGCGCGCGTCTCACGCACGTTCGAACGCGCGAACGCTCAAATCCACGAAAAAGATGTTCTCTCTGTCCTCTACCGCCGCTCTCGCCCGCGCGCGCGTCTCGGCGCCGCGTAAAACCGCGCGAAAGTTGACGATTCGCGCCTCCGTCAACTACATTCTCGATCGCGAGGGATGTTCGAGCGCGCGGTCCGACGACGACGGCGCGCTGCTCCAGACGGCGGCGAAGACGTGCCTGGCGGTTCCGATCGACGTGAACGCGCTCGTGGCGCAAAATAAGGGTGACTTGGAGTTTGAGAACGAGCAGTTGAAGTTTGAGCTCGACGACTCGAGCGCGCTCGTCGTGCAATCGCTCAAAGGCAAAACTCTGATCGACGGGAAAGCGGCGCCCAAGGGACGAAAATTGAAACTTCGCGCGGGATCGAAGATTAAGATCGCCGACGAGGAATTCACGGTGTATCGAAACACGCACGCGCACGCGTGAGACGCGAGTCGCCGAACGCGAGTCGCCGAACGCGAATCGAATCAAGACCACACTCTTTGACTCCGCACCTTTTATCGTTGTACCATCGCTGTATAGCTACTAACTCTGTTGTAAAACACGAGCGGACCTTACTCGATCACTCAAGTGCTCCACCGCGGATCCGGGGCGTGTGCGGCCGTCGGCGAATGGCGAAAGAATATAAATAAATACGTCTACCTGATTTTTACAAGGGGCGTTCAGACGCGCAGGACTTTGACGACGCCGTTTGAGTTCGCGGCGACGAGCACGGATTCGTCGCTTCGCCACGCGCACGCGCTGATGAAACCGCGAGGTTCGTTCGCGTCCCGAGCGAACCCGATGGACGCGATGGGCGACGAAAGATCCTTGCGGTAAATGAATACCTCGTTCGTTTCGCTCCCGCACGCGACGTGGTCGCCGACGGCGGTGAGGCCGACAAAGTTTCGTTCGTTGACGTGTCCTTTGAGCGCGCACGTGAGTTCGCCTGTGTTGACGTTCCACACGTTGATGGTGTTATCCGTCGATGCGCTCGCGATTTCGTTGGCGTTGAGGTACTTGACGTAACTGACCGCCTTGCGATGGCTGTCGAGGATTTGCACCGGCTCGGCCAAGCGTCGCAAATCAAAAATATACACCTTTTGGTCGACGCAACCGACCGCGATGCAATGCGCGTTCTCGGGTGAATACTGCGCACAGCAGACGTTCGCTTTCATGTCGATCTCGTGCACGCTGTTCGGTTGATCGGTGTTCCAAATCTTCACCAAGTAATCATCCGAGCCACTCACTAAAAGTCGCGGATCCGTGCGACAGTAGTCAACGGTCCAGATTCGCTTTTCATGCTCCTCAAAATCTATGATGCTGCACTTTTTCTCGACATCCCACACCGAAACGACACCTTCGTAATCACTCGCCGCTATGTGATGCTTAACAAACTTGTTGTAAGACAAGCACGTCAGCTTGGACCGAGTGTTGATTTCATCCGCGGGTTGCTGTGACCCCTCGAGCACGTGCTCGAGGTTGTAAAACTGAATTCGTTTGGACACACCTGCGGTAGCGAAGTACTCTTGCGTCGAATCGAACTCAATGCTGCTGACGGGCGCGCCTGGGTTTGACGCGTCTTCTTCGCCGCGAATCTCCGCCGCGATGGAAATGTTCGAGTATCGTTTAAACGTGTCAATAATCGTCGAAAACTCCTCCATAGTCGTCGAGTCCGGGGCGTACCCTCGACCACCATTGAGCGCGCTACCACTCGACTTACCACCATCGCTGGTGACATCGTCTCGTTCTGCGCTTCTTCTCTTGGAATACCAGCTCTGCAATTCGCTAAACTGCCTCAACACTCTGCGTCGCTTCGACTCGTCGATGACGATTTGCGACTCACCCGGCCGCGTCAAACCCAGCGCTTCCATCGCGTGCGCGATCACTTCTTTATCGTGCAAATCACTACGTTCGTGCGACACTCGTGCACCGCCACCCAAGGCCTCAATTTCCCTTCGCACCGCGTCGATGTCGGCGTCTAAACACCTCAACTCTCGCTCGAGCGCCACCGCGCTCGCCTGCTTCCTCGCTCGGCTCTCTACTAAGAACTCCTTCAACACCTCTCGCGACACTGCGCGTGATTCCAGCACCAAACTTCGATGTTTCTCGCTCAAAGTCTTCACCAAAGGTGTCAATCGTTCCAAATCGTCTTCGCCGTCCTCGGCGCTCGTCGAAGCCGCCGCCGCTTCGCTCGCCCCTGACTTCATAGCCGCAACCATCGCGTTCACCGCCGCATTTGGCACTAACTGTGCGCTGGTAAACATCGACGAGCATGTCGGGCACCGAGCGCTCACCCCGGCGTCCGCGCCGCCGTCTCGGGGCGCCGCCGCCGCCGCGTCGAGCGCCGCGCTCGCGCACCCGTGACAAAACGTGTGTCCGCACGTCGCCACGCAGTGCGCGTCCGTGAACGGTTCGAGACATATCGGACACGTAACGTGTGCGAGCATTGCTGACGTCGCGCGCGCGTGCGCGCCTCGCGGTAGCGTTAACGCCGACATGCGCTCACGCTGACGTCACACGAATCACGTCAGAGATATCCGACGTGCGCGTCGCGTTCTAGCGTCTGTGAAGCGTGTGCGCGCGCTCGAAGCGGCGCACGTTCGTGTTTGGACGCACTCAAACGCGCTCGAGCGTCGCGTTCGAGGCGCGCGGCGAGGTTTGAGGCTGTGCTCACACTCGCCGCCGTCGCGACGCTTTTTCGTCGACGCGACGCGGTTGTGACTAGGCTACGCTCGCTACATCATACGCTATTGGTGCTAGTACTAATCATGATAGAAATCTGAATCAAATCAAGGCGAACTCCACGATTTCCATCTCCGTCCTGTCGTCGTCGCGTTCGGAGACGGCGCTCCATCTTCTGCGGGTGAGTGGGCGGGCGTCGTCAATGTCCCTCGGCTCGGCTCGGTTGGACACACTACGATGCGCGCGGTAAACGGAATATATCAACGAGGAATCTTCCTGCACTCGACCAATCGATCGCGGATGTCGTCCCAAAATGCTGCCTCCTCGGCGTCTGCGTCTGCGTCGACGCCGCGCTCGCGAATAAGCTCGAACCTACTGTCACGACGGTAAGCGACGGATGCGAACGTGATCGTTCGCGTTCGCACCTTCGTGCCTTCGCTTCTGTGGATGCTCTCCACGATGTCTGGGCGTACCCAATCCGCACCGAGACGCAGGACACCCTTGAATCGCGCGACGTCGACGCGTCGCAACACAAACTCTTCAAAAAACGCCTTCAACTTCGGTCGCACGAAGACGTCGTCGACGTGAAACGCGTATCCACACGAGGCGTATCGATCACTTTCCTGCTTCACCATCCAAGGCGGCGCGTTGGCGGTGAGGCGCGGCTCCAAAGTGAACGGTCTCGAGCTCGTCGTCGTCGTCGTCGTCGTCGCCTCGGTCGGGAGCTCGCTCGGCTCCCACCCGCATCGACCATCGAGAAGCGCCAAATCCATCCCATTCGCGCGATCACGCGCCAAAAACACAGCACTCTTCTTCGGCCAAAACCCACGCCCGAACGCCAAGAACGCCTCCACCTCTGCCTCGCTCGCGGCGTCCGCGAACGACCCGCACATCGCGTCTGCGCACTCCGTCTGCGCCTTGAACAATTCCGACCGCAACACCGCCGCTTTCCCTTCGTCTTCCCCGAAAACCCGCACATCGACCACACAAATCGTCGCTCGCACGTCCACGCTCGCTTCCAGGTGTTCCGATCGCAGCGCGTCGATCACGCGTCCCGCGTCGCCCATCCCGCTCGGCTCCACGAGCACGCGCGCCGGTCGATACCGCCGCAGCACCTGCGTCACCGCCACCACGAACGGCGCCGCCGTCGCGCAGCACGCGCACCCTCCCGACACCTCTCGAACGATCGTCCTCCCACTCGCGTCCGCGTCGCGCTCGCGCGTTCCCACCGCGTCATCGAGCAGCGCCCCGTCGATGCCCAGCGCACCGAAATCGTTCACCACCACCGCCCACGTCTCGTTCGCCGGCTTCGCGCTCGCCAGCGCGCGCAGGATGTGCGTCGTCTTCCCCGCGCCGAGCGCGCCGGTGATGACGTTCACCGGCGTGCGCGCCATGCGTCGTCGAGTGTCACCGCGCGCGCCTCGCTCGGCACGCCTCGGCGCGCATGCGCGTCGCCGCCGCCGCGGCCGCGGACGCGCGCGCCGCGTGCGTCTCCACGATGTGCCCGCGGATCGACGACGCGCTGCGCGGGGGCGTGCGCGCGCGCCACGTGACGGAGATCGCGGGCGAGAGCGCGAGCGCGAAGACGACGCTGTGCGCGCAGCTCGCGGTGCGCGCGACCGCGCGCGGCGGCGCGGCGGTGTACGTGCACACCGACGGGCCGGCGCCGACGGCGCTGATGCGACGGATCGCGTCGTCGGCGCGTTTCGTCGCGGAAGCGTGCGACGGGGACGAAGACGCGGCGACGGCGGCGCTGGAGCGCGTGTACGTGGTCAAGGCGCTGGGCGACGCGGACGCGCTGCGAGAGACGCTGACGGCGGTCAGCGCGGTCCTCAGAGCGCCGGTGAGCGAAGACGCGGTGGTGAGGATGATCGTGGTGGATTCGATCGCGGCGCCGTTTCGAGACGACGCGACGAACGGAGGATGGACGTACGCGGCGAAACGGGCGGGCGCGCTGCACAAGTTGACGATGCTGTTGAAGGAGTACGCGACGAAACACGACGTGGCGGTCGTCGTGACGAATCACGTGGTGGATAGCGTGAGAGAAAATGGAACCGGAGCGCACGGTGACGGCGCCGTGGCGACGCGGGCGATGGGGGAGTTCACGACGAGCGGACGACGAGTGGTGCCGGCGCTCGGTTTGATGTGGTCGAATTGCGTCAACGCGCGATTGTTTCTCACGAGACGCGCGACGCGCGGTCAAGGGTACGTCGTGGGCGGTGATGACGGCGATGATGGAAACGCGGGCGTCGCGCGGACGTTACACGTCGTGTACGCGCCGCATTTGCCCGAGTCGAGCGTCGATTTCGTCGTGCGCGAAGACGGCGCGTGGGACGTCGCCGCGCCGCGCCCGCGCGCCGTGGCCTAGCGCACGCGTACCGCGCGCTACGCGCGGCGCGTGTACGATAGTAGTGAATGAATGAATGAATGTGTTAGCGAATGATTGTATTTTTATCGTCGGATTGACGAACGAACGAACGAACGAACGACCGAACGCGTTCGCGTCGGTTACGCCGCACTCTCACCCTCGACGTTCCAAAATTCCTCTCGACGCCCCCGCCGTCGAGCCTCCCGCCGAGGCGATGTCTCGCCTCGACGTCGATTTCTGCGTCGACGAACGCGCGCGCTGGCGCTCCATCGACGCGCTTTTACTTCGCCGTGGGAGATTCACCGGTCCAGATTTTGAGCCGGGAGAAGACGTCGCGCGCGTGCTCCGCGAGCACGTCCGCGTGCTCGTCGTCGGCGCCGGAGGACTCGGGTGTGAACTGTTGAAAGGGCTCGGTGCGTGACGACGGCGCGAGAGACGCGCGGACGTTGGTGGTGATGAAGGACGCGCGACTGACGAGACGAACGCGACGACGCCGCGCAGCGCTGAGCGGATTCACGACTCTGGACGTGATCGATATGGACACGATCGACGTGACGAATTTAAATAGACAGTTTTTGTTTCGCGCGGAGGACGTGGGGAAGAGTAAGGCGGAGACGGCGGCGAGACGAGTGCGGGAACGCGTGCGCGGGTGCGCGGTGAACGCGCATCACGGACGAATAGAAGAGAAAGAGGATGGGTGGTATAAACAGTTTGATATCATCGCTCTGGGATTGGATTCTCTGGAAGCGCGGGCGTACATCAACGCGGTGTGCTGTGGGTTCTTGGATTACGACGAGGATGGGAACGTGGATCCGGCGACGATTAAACCGCTCGTGGACGGCGGTACGGAGGGATTCAAGGGACACGCGCGCGTCATCGTTCCGGGAATGACACCGTGTTTCAATTGCACAATGTGGCTGTTCCCTCCGCAAACGACGTTTCCGTTGTGCACGCTGGCAGAGACGCCGAGGAACGCAGCGCACTGCATTGAATACGCAAAATTAATTCAGTGGCCGGCGGAGCGATACGGGGAGACGTTTGACGCGGATGTCGTCGAGCACATGACGTGGGTGTACACGAAAGCGCTCAAACGCGCCGAGACATTTGGTATTCCAGGCGTAACGTACGCTCACACGCAAGGTGTGACGAAGAACATCATTCCGGCGATTCCTAGCACGAACGCAATCATAGCCGCGGCGTGCGTCATCGAAACGTTGAAAATGGCGACGATGTGCGCCAAGGGAATGAACAATTACATGATGTACGTGGGCACGGATGGTGTGTACTCGCACACTGTGGAGTACGAACGCGATCCATCGTGCGTGGTGTGCTCACCCGGGATCGCTCACGCGTTGAACGCGAACGCGACACTCGAAGAATTCATGGCTTCCATCGTCGCCGCGTATCCAGATTCTCTCGCCGAACCGAGCGTGAGTTTCGGCGGGAAAAATCTGTACTTGCGCGGCGTGCTCGAGTCCGAATTCGCGGAAAACTTGAATAAACCTATGATTGAGCTCATGAATGGGCGCAAAGAAGGCTTAGTCGTGGTGAATGACAAGAAAATGAAGAAGACGTCGATGCGGTTGCGACTGTCGTTAAAATGATAGAAATGTGATTTGAATAGCAATACAGTGACTAAGGGTTAAGCTCTGCGTGCGATTCTTCTATGAACGCCATCGCCTTTTTCACACTAGCCGCGTCTCCATCGAAATACTTCGAGAGGCCTGCCTCGATGCTCTTTCGATACTCGCCGAGCCCTTTTCCCTCGATTTCCCAAGCGTCGTCAGCCTCTTTAATCTCTTCTTTCGCGTCCGGATTTTCCAAATCTTTCCCAGAAGGATCGTCCTCGCTAACAACAGTAACGTTCATACCGCTAGAGTTCGTCTTCTCGGCGAAACCTTCGTTCATCGTCGACGCCTCGAGCGCTTTCATGTCGACGACGCCTTCTTCGAAGAGTGTGACGTTTTCGACGCCGTAGTACTCGTGATGACCAATTCGACAGCACCAGATGCCCATTCTGATCTGTTTCGCATTTTCCGCTTGCTTGGACGTCGTCGCGCCGATGATGGTATCAAAGTGTAAAAACTTTACGTCTCGCGCCGACTCTAGCGACTTCGCCAGCGCGTCGAGTGACTCCGCCGCCGCCGTCAACTTGATGCTCGGCGCCGAGCGGAACACTTCATTTCTCGCCGGCACACACGCATCACCGGCAGGGCTGACGATTGCGCCCGTCTTTGGGTCACGTCGATGGAAGCACATACCGTACTCTTCGGGAATGAGTGTCGTCTTCGAGAAAGAGACAGTTGGCGGAACTTCGACGCGACGCACGTTGTCCGCGGACACTGCGCCTGCAGGCATGTGTGGATGACCCAAGAAGGCGTACTCACGGTACTCTTTCATGAAATCGCCGCCATAACTCTCCATCCCCATAACGTGATCACCAGGGCAAATGAATGGCAAGCCGAGCATGGAACCCGGGAAGCGACCGGCGTGGGGAAACCAAACGCGATCCAACCCGCAAAAGAATGGCGGCAAAATCACCACTCTCCCCAGATTTTTGGCGATCGCCACGGCTTCGTAAAGCTGCGCAATTTGGTGTTGCACCAGTCGCATGTGCTCCAAAACTACATGTTCACCCTGTTTCAACGTCTCGAACGCGCCATCAGGCGAAGGGTATCCGCGTTGTGCAAACTCTTGCAAGTCGACGTCGGAGAGCACGCGAGGCGTGTACGAGAGGAACTTTTGATCGAAATACGACGGATCATCGCGATCTCCGAGCCACTGATTCGCCTCTCGCATGCGATTCCGCTTACCTGGGGTACCATCGTACTGGAAAGTCGCGTGCATAGCGTACGGGTTCACGTTGATGAGTTCCGGAAGGCGTTGCGTAAAGTACGTGTGCCCGTTGTTGAACAACGCCACGGGAAGCGTGCCCATTTGTACTTTACCCTCGTACGCCGAGCCGACGCCGGACCCATCCGGTGACGGCGTACCGCACCCACCACGCTGAACCAAAGTATTAAATTCCGCCTGATCCCAAATCTTTTCATCTTTCTCGAGATTACGCACCCATTCGCCCGTGAGTTGCTGACTCGCCTCCGTCGCCCGAAACCACATCATCCCGATGTTTACCGTCCCCGCGCACGGCGTCGACTCCAACCCTTCACCGTCGACCATGTGCGATATTTGCCTCGCATCCTGATGCGTCCTATTTTGCAAGTTATCCGTGCTCACCAGGATGTCCGCCTTGGGATATCGCCGAAAGAATGGAATCGGATTTCTCAACCACGCGACGTCGATGTCCGAAATCAACACGTCCACCCCAGTCTTCGTGAAATCATGAATCAAACGTATCTTATCCCGTCCCATCTTATGAAAATTCTTCGACCCCCACCCAAAATCCTTCTTCACCGCGTCCGCGTCGATCGATTTCGACCCCATCAGCCACGTGTTGACGCCGATTTTCCGCAGCGCCGCGTACAGCTCCTCGTCCATCGCCCCGATCAAGTAATTCGTCACCTCCAGCGCGTCCAGGTGGCTCAAAAAATTCAGCGCGAAATCGTAGTAGTGCATGTTCGCCCACGTCACGATCACCGCCCCGTCGACGGCGACGCGGTCGACCAGTTCCTTCGATATCCCCGTGCTCAGGTGTTCGCGGTGCGTCGCCGTCGACGCCCCCGCGGGCGCTCTCGCCCGCAGCGCTCGCGCGTGCGCGCGCGGCGCTCGCGCGTCGCGCCCGCGATTTCCATCGCTCAGATCGCGCGCCGCGTCTCCGCGCGCGACGCACCGCGCCGCCGCGACGACGATCGCGATCGCCAAACCAATCGCCCGCGCCCGCGTCGCCCTCGCGCGCGTCCACCGCGCCATCGCGCCTCTATCGCGCGCGCGCGCGTCGCGCCGCGCGCGATCGCGCCTCGCCGCGCCTCGCGCCTCGCCTCGCGCGTCGAACGCGACGCGCGCGGCGTCGCGAAGTCTCGCGACGCGCGTCGTCGTGCGTCGTCGAATCCTTCGTCCCGCACACGCGCGCGCGCGATGCGCGTCGCGTTCCCTCGCGCGCGCGCGCTCGCGCTCGCGAAGACGCCCTCCGATCGAGCGCGCGCGTCGTCGTCGTCGCGCGCGCTCGCGTCGCGTCGCGATCCGCGCGCGCGATTCGCCGCCGCCGCTTTCGCGCGCGAGCCGACGCGACGCGACGCGAGCGCGCGCGCGCGCTCGCAAACGCGACGCGTCGAGGACGCCGAGGACGCGAACGCGCGTCGCATCGCGAGCGCTGGGAGCGTGCGCCTGGTGCAGTGGTACCCGGGGCACATCGCGCGCGCGGAGCGATTGCTCAAGGCGCAGCTCAAGGGCGTGGACGCGGTGCTGGAGGTGCGAGACGCGCGATTGCCGCTCGCGACGAGTCACCCGGAGATCGCGAGCTGGTGCGGAGATAAGATGCGAATCGTGGTGCTGAATCGAGCGGACATGGTGAGCGATGGGGAGCGAGCGCGATGGGTGAGTCATCTGAAGAGGGAGGGAGAGACGAGGGTGGTGCTGACGGACGCGCGCGCGGGGAAGGGGGTGCGAAGGGTGAAAGAGATGGCGATGGAGATGAGCGAGGAGATAAACGCGAAGAGAGCGGCGAAGGGGTTGCTGCCGCGACCGGTGCGAGCGGCGGTGGTGGGGTACCCGAACGTGGGGAAGAGCGCGTTGATAAATAGGCTGGTGGGGAAGGCGGCGTGCGCGAGCGCGCCGAGACCGGGAGTGACGAGAGATTTGCGGTGGGTGCGCATCGGGGGGGATTTGGATCTTTTGGACGCACCGGGGGTGCTGCCGGCGCGCATGCACGATCAGCGCGCGGCGTCGCGGTTGGCGATGGCGAACGACATCGGCGAGGCGAGTTACATCGCGAGTTCCATGGCGGCGGCGATGATCGAAGAGCTGAAACGTTTGCCGACGTGGAAATCAATCAGACCGGGAATCATCAAAAGATTTAAAGACGAACGCGTGGACGACATGACTGGAGAGGAATTCGTGCAGTATTTCGCCGATAAGACGTGCGGCGGCGACGTCGAGCGCGCGGGGACGCGAATGCTAAACGACTTTCGCGGAGGGCACATCGGGAACTTTTGCTTAGAATTGCCGCCGTCGGCGGACGGTTCTTAAACACATTCAACGCATCATCGCATCACACCGATAGAGCTGTATAATTTATGTGCTACATTTTTGACTTCATTCGACTTCACATTCTCTTCGCGACGCCTCACCACTGTTCGCCGACCTCCTCGCTTCGCATCTTGCGGCCTCGCCCGCGCGCGCCGCGTTGCATGAATCGCGTCGGCGAGAACGGTTTGATGTCGATCGAACTCTTGCCTTTCGTGATGAGATCGGCGATTATTTCTCCCGCGACGGGCGACCAAAGGATGCCCCAACAGTTTCCAGCGGTCGCCATGTACGCGTTTTCGATGCCGTCCACGGGGCCTAGAATCGGAAGCGCGTCCGGGGCGCAGGGACGCATGCACGCCTGAGTCACCAACGGCGCCTTGCCGTCGCCGCCGATGCTGCGTGACATGCCTCCGAAACTGCGCATCGCTGCGGCGACGCGACTGGGATCCTCGACGATCTTTTCGCTTCGATCGCAGTCGCCGCCCGGCAACAATCGTTCCTCGTCGATGTATTGGGATCCCCCGATCCCGCAAATGTACACCTCCCCGGTGCTCCGAGGATACACCTCCAAGTGGCACCCATTTTCATCTTCACCGCAAAACAACGCCGCCGGTTCCCTCATCACCGCCTCCGACGCCTCGTACATCACGCTCGTCGAACGAATGCCCGTCATCGGTACTTTAATCCCAAACCATTCGCTCGCGCGCGTCGCCCACGGACCCATGGCCACGACGACGTGATCCGCTTCAATTTCTTCCACCGTTCCATCGTCCTCATTTTTATACACCAATCCGCGCACTTTCGCGCCATCATCCGCGAACGTCACCCCAGTGACTTCGCCCTTGACGCACGTGGCGCCGAGTCGCACGGCGGCGTCGTGCAATTTTTCGCACAATTCCTTCGGTGTCACCTGCGCCGTGCCGAATTCGTCCATCATTCGACACATTTGAATGTCGCCGTCGAGCCACGACACGAGGGGAGTCGGTCCACCGTCCAGCGCCGATCCGCCCAGCACGCTCAGCGTCGGGATTTTTCGATACGTCTCCAGCAGCAACTCCTCCGCGAGCGTCTCGTGCAGCTCAAACGCGCGCTTATGCAGCGGCGCGGTCGGCGTGCCGTCTCCCCAGTCCCTGGCGAGGAAACCTCCGCCCTTACCGCTCGCCGCGCTCGCCACGCGCGATCGCTCGACGATGACGACGTCGCAGTGGGAGGTGCGCTGACAAAAATACGCGCACGCGCATCCCCAAAGGCCGCCTCCGGCGATCGCGACGACGGGTTTGTCGCGAGCGACGCTCGCGTTGACCGCGCGGTTGGCCTCGGCGCGCGGAATCACGGCGGGCGCGCGGTGATGGACGGCGCGCATCGAGCCGGCGAGTGGCGCGCGCGTCCCGCTCGGGACGCGACGCGAGGAGAGTTTGAACAAAGTTTACAGTCGCTAAGTCATCCGCACGGGCGAAGTTTTGAGTTACCGCCGCCGTAGGGGTTATCATCCTTGAACTCGTCCCACGCGCGCGCCTTTCGAAGCGCCTCTTCCTCGAGCTGGTCTTCGGATTTCGAAGCGCGGTCGATTTCGGCGAGACGCGCGCGCTCGACTTCCCGCGCCCGGCGCTCGAGCATCTCCGCGCGTTCGATCTCTCCCGCCTGCTCGATCGTCATCGTCGGTAAGATGTGCGATGGACGAAACACCTCCGAGCGCATGCGCGCGCGCGGGTCGACTCGGACGACGTCCGCGGCGAGCGACATCGCGGCGGCGTCGCGTTCGATTGTATAAATCTCCGGCGCGCGCCGCCCGACGCGCTCGTCTTCGTTCGCCATGCGCTCGCGTTCGCGCTCGCGCGCGTCCTCCAGCTCAGACCGTCGCGCCAACATCTCGCTCTCCACTCGCAGCGTCGGGAGCTCATCCAGAGATTCATACACCGCGCGCTCCAACGTCAGCGTCCAAAACTCGCGCTCGAGCGCGTCCCCGTCCTCGTCCTCTTCATCCTCATCCCCATCTCCACCGTCCCTTCGCGCCAGCGTCGCTCGAATCGTCTCCAACCGCGTCTCCACCGCTCGTTTCGCCCTGTACCGTCGCACTTTCTCTTCCCTCGCGTCGTTTCTTCCCGTCGTCCCGTCGCCTCCGCGCGTCCGCGCGCGCGTCGTCGCCTCGTCTCGCCCGTCCGCGCGCGCCTCCCTCTCGTGCGCCTCCACCTCCGCTCGCGGCATCGCCTCGATCGCGCGCGTCAGCGCCAGAAACCTCTCGTGCGCGTCCACCGCGCTCGCGATCGCGCCCGCGCGTCGCAGCGCGTCCGCCTCGCGTCGGTCCGCGAGCGCGTACTTGACGTCCGCCGTCGGCCACGCGTCGAGCGTCTCCTGGGCGTCGGCGACGCTCGATCGCGCGACGGCGCGTCGCAGGCGCGCGCAGTCATCGACGCTCGCGGTCGGCGCGCTCGCGCGCGCGTACAGCGTCGGCAGCGGCGCGTCGTCGTCGCGCGTCGCCATCTGCGGTCTCGCGACCGCAGACGGCGACGATGTCCGAGCGCTTCTCGGCCAAGGGCGCGGCGCTGATGCGCGCGTGCGGGTACAAGGGACGCGGGGGACTGGGCGCGCGCGAGCGCGGGCGCGAGGCGCCCGTGGAGGCGCGCGTGAAGCGCGACCGCGCGGGATTGGGAAGCGCGCGCGAGAGAGATTACGAAATCGTCGGTGCGACGACGACGCGCGCGCGATCGACGACGACGACGACGACGACGACGCGCGCGAGGAAACGCGCGAAGTCGACGCGTGACGACGACGACGACGACGACGACGACGGGACGGTGAAGGCGAAGGCGAAGGCGATTCGCGCGAACGCCGAGGCCAAGGCGAGGCGGGACGCGAACCTCGCGCGAGCGGTGTATCGAGCGTTCAAGAGCGAGGACGGCGAGGAGAGAGCGAACGAGAATCCCGTCGCGCGCGCGACGCTGCGCGGGATGTCGGCGAGGAATCCGTTGCGCGGGAAGAGTTTCGAGCGGTCGAGCGGCGGAACGCGCGGTTACGGCGGAACGGTGAGTTACAGTGGTTACAGTGGTCTCGGCGCGCGCCTCGGCGGCGTCGCGCGAGGTAAAGAATAGATCGTAGTCGTAGCGTTTGTGCGTCGGATAGAGAGTACAGTAGTGTATAACGCGAGACGACGACGAATCAGACGTTGGCGTCGTCGCCCGTCGTCTTCGCGTCGTCGTCGTCGCCCGCCTCGCGCAGCGTCACCACGCACGTCACCGCATCGCGCGCGCGCGCGTCGTCACCGTTCTCGATCGTCTCGTCGTCGTCGTCGTCGTCGTCGTCGCGCGTCTCGATCGCGATCATCACCTCGCCTCCCGGCATCGCGAACGCCGCGCATCGCCCCCCCCACGCCTCGTGCGCGCGTTCCTTCTCCTCCAGCGCCCTTCGCCGCGCCTCCGCCGCCGCGCGCGCCTCCATCGCCGCCGCGCGCGTTTTCGCGCGCTTCACTCGGCACAGGCACACCAGCATCCACGCCACGACCGCCATCAGCGCGGCGGCGACGACGAACAGCATCGCACCGCCGTCGTCGTCGCGCGGCGGCGACCGCGCGACCGCGTCCGCGCGCGTCGCGTTCGCGCTCGACGCGCGCGGCGCGTCGACGTCGCGCGTCGACATCGCGCGCGCGCGGCGTCGTCGGTCGTCGCGCGCGCGTCGCGGCGCGCGCGTGTGACGACCGTCGCGCGGTCGGTGTCGACCCGAACGGCAGGCGAAGCGACGTTTTCGACGACGAAACGGCGCGCAGTGGGCAAACAGTGCGACGCGAACGATGGGCGCGGTCGGTCGCGGTCGACCGCCCGCTTCTACAGGTGAAAGAAATTCTACGACGACGCGGGCGGGACGACGGAACGGTCGACGATGGAACGACCGACGCCGACGCGGACGTCGGCGCCGACGATGGTGCGAAGGATGGGGACGACGGCGCGGACGGCGGCGATGACGGTGCGGGAGGCGGAGGCGTGGGCGCGGAGGTGGCGGACGCGACGCTCGACGCGCGCGCTCGCGGCGACGGAGCGGTCGGCGAGGGAGAGGACGGGGACGACGACGGGAGGTTTGGTGGTGGCGATCCCGTCGGCGTCGTCTTCGCCGACGACGGTGGTCACGACGGTCCATTCGTTGAGGTACGCGTCGAGGGAGGCGGAGAGGACGCCGGCGTAGCGAATGCTTCGATCCAGGTTGGTCGTCAACGGCGCGAGGAAGCTTTGCTCGCGGCGCCTTTCGATTCGCGACGCCTCTCTGCTCGTTCGTCTCAGCACGGCGCGTCTGATGCGCGCAGACAAGGTCAAATCGTGAAACATGAGTGAGCTCGTGGAGTGCGTCAACAGCATTTTGACGATGAGCAAAGATTCGACGATCCAGCGAGAAAGCGAGACGAGGATTTCACGTAGCTCTTCGTCTTCGCTCGCGACGCCGACAAACTCTTCGTCCATCGTATTCACCTGTAAAGCGGTGATGACGGATGAGATCCTCATTAATTCTTTCAGCAGATTCGTCCAAGCGGTCGTTTGAAAGTACTGGCGCCTCACGCTCTCGCGTAAATACACCTCGGCGCTTGCGGGGTACAGGAGCGCTTGCGCGGCGGAGATGCTCTTGGCGATCGCGACGCACTCGTCGAGCTTCACCTCGCGAATGTCGTCTCCTTCGCTGATGTGATTCATCGTCAGCGCGTGATACGCGCTCGAGAGACTGCCGACGATGACGCCGGTTTGTAATCGTAACGTCTTACGCGCGTAATTCGGAAACACCACGCACGACGTCACGACGATGATGACGCACCCCAAAGCCACGTGAACCGTGCGCCACAGCGCCGTTTCGAAACTGTGAGAAATCACGTTGTCCCCCGCGACGACTTTCCAGCCGTCGTTCACGACGATTAAAAACGTGAGCATGAAAATCAACCACGCGTACCCCGTCTTCGGCGATTTCGCCATGTGAAATCTGCCAAACATCATGATACCACCGCTCAGAATCGCCCCAGCCAAGTTCTGCTTCCACTGTCCACCGACGGCGTCGACGACGTACAAGAAAACCGACCCGGTCAACGCCCCGCCGATCGTCCCCGCCACTCTATTGAAACTCTTTCGCACCATCGCTCCCACGCTGGCGTCCGCCATGAACAACAGCGTGATCAATAAATAACTCGCTTTCGGCATGTTTCTCACCAAAACCGGCATCGTAAAAAACGTCGCGAAGCACACGCACGTGCTCGCGCACAACTGCGCGCCGCTCCGCCACGCCGCCGTCTGTCGTCTCGCGCTCGCCTGTTCCAGTTGTCTCGCGCGCATCGCCCCGAGCCCCTCCGCCAGCGTGCCGCGGTTTCCGATCGCCGCGAACTCGCGCGCGAGCGCCGCCATCCACGTCGTCGACGGCGTCGGCTTCAACCCTCCGTCGCTCGCGTCGCCGCCGTCGTCGTCGTCGTCGTCGTCGTCGTCGCGTCGGATCAACGCGTCCATTCGCGTTCGCAAATCCCGAATCGACGCCCTGTGCGTCGCCGCCGCCGCGCCCGAGCGCGCGCGCGGCGTCAGCGTCAGCGCGCGCGCGCGCGCGAGCCCGCGCTCGGCGTCGCCCGCGTCGTCGCGCGTCGACGCCATGACGACCGCGCGTCGGCGCGGCGCGGTGTCGCGAAACGAACCGGCGGCGGCGCTCGACGCCCGACACCGCCGCGCGCGATGCCGCCGACGCGCGACGCGCGCCGCGGGGTGTTCGAACGCGACGCGCTCGTCGCGTTCGTGCGCGAACGCGCGTCGTGCGACGCGGAAAAGGCGGAGAAACACGCGAAGACGCTGCGACATCGCTGCGCGGTGGCGTGTCGCGGCGGCGCGATGACGCTCGATGACGTCGAGAACGTGCGCGCGCTGGGGCTGCCGCGCGCGGTGGTGGACGCGCTGAGCGCGAACTTTGTGCTGTACACGACGAAAGTGCGACACGAGTCGCGGTCGGGGGATGGGACGACGACGAAGATGATCGTGGAGCTCGCGGGCGGGGACGTCGTGGAGGCGTGCGTGATGCGACACGCCAAGGGAAGGACGACGCTGTGCGTGAGCTCGCAGGTCGGATGTAAGATGGGATGCACGTTTTGCGCGACGGGAACGCTCGGAGAGCTCGGAAATCTGAGCGCGGGGGAGATTTGTGAACAGTTGGCGCACGCGAGTCGAGGCGACGCGGTGAGAAACGTCGTGTTCATGGGGATGGGCGAACCGTTGAATAATTACAGAAACGTGATCGACGCGATCGAGGCGATGACGAGCGATAAGGGGTTTGGATTGTCGCCGGCGAAAATAACGGTGAGCACGGTGGGGGTGATTCCGAGGATGCGGACGCTGCGGCGAGACGCGCCGGGGACGCGCTTGGCGCTGTCGCTGCACGCGCCGAACCAGGCGCTGAGACAAAAGATTGTGCCGACGGCGACGGCGTACAAATTGGAGGATTTAATGGCGACTTTGGATGAGCACATGGCCAGTGGACCAAAGATGAAGACGATGATCGAGTATTGCGTCTTGGGAGGCGTGAACGACGACGAGGCGTGCGCGCGAGAGCTCGGCGCCCTGTTGCGCGGTAAGGAGGTAATCGTGAACTTGATACCGTTGAACCCGACGGATACGCCGGCTGGGCACGTGCCGCCGACGCGCGAGGCGGTGCAAAAAATGTTGGAAATTTTGACGTCGCCGGAGTTCGATTTGTTCACCACCGTGCGTCACGAGATGGGGCAAGACATCGCCGGGGCGTGCGGGCAACTCGCGCTAAAGACGCCCGATGCGCCGGACATGGAGGACATGATTGCGCCCAAGAAAAAGACGCGTGCGGTGGCGAAGAAGTTCAAATCATCATCTTCGTCAACGAAATCACCCGAAGAATTAAGTATTTCGTCTTCGGTGGTGCCATCGCGAGATTGGTCTCGAGTCGAGTGCGCGCTCGTCGCCGCCACGGCGTTGAGCGCCGTCGTCTTGGCGGTGACGATATCGAACCGAAAAGCCCGAGCGTAGCACTAGCGATGTAATTTTACAAGTAGGATAGGAAATCAAATGTGTCGCTGAGTTTCGCGAGAACTCACATCGTCGGCGTCGGTTAAGTGATTGTGCATCAAATCGTCCATCAAATCATCGCCCGGTCGTCGTCGCCGTGCGCGTCGAGCACATCCAAAGCAAAACGTCCATCAGGACAATCTCGAGACCTAGTCGCTATGAACGTTCGACCGAGGTTGTCAATAGACCACATGCTTGCGTTTTCAAAATGCTTACGATCCGATCGTCGCATCGTTTCGTCCACTTCGGGCATCCACGACGCGTCGTCGTCGAACGGAGCCAACGTGAGGAAATCCGTTCGTACGCACGTGACCAGGTCATTCTTGGGCGGTTCGACACCTTTGACGACGACGGCACCAAGGGCGCGGAATCTCGCGGGAGCCACGGGCATCCACACCGTAAAATCGGACTGCTCGCGATATATGAGCTCAAATCGAACTGGTGGACTGAGCACAACGCTGTTGCCGCCGCTTCGTAAAACCATACTCACAGGCTCGGACGGAGGATTTGTGCCACCGATGACGTGACCGAACGCGATGTACTTATCTACTGGTGGGATGGGTGCCCAAAAACACGTCTGACCTCGGCTTACCACGCATTTCCAGTTGACACAAGGCATGTATGGAGGAAGAGGTTCGCCGTCGTCGTCGTACTCGTCCTCATCAAACTTTGAGTTTGATCGTCGCGTCATTTCGTCTGCAATCATCGCCGTCAGCTCCTCCGCTTGATTCGTACCAGGAGTCGTTTTGATCACACGTGTGATTCGTTGCTTTTCGAAAAGTCGCTTCTTTCGACTGTACTCTTTTAGGTGCAGTACACAATTCGCCGGGGCTTGCACTTCGACGTGAAGTAACTCGTGCCATCCCACGTGCCAAAGGGCGACGTACTTGTCTGCCGCCGTTCGTTTCAACGTCACCACGCGCTGATCGGTGAGAACGATCAAATAAGCCCTCGAGTTGACCTCAACGCTTCCGAGATACTTGTCTCGGCCGTAGTACCCTTTGTGTGTGAACACTTCATCGATTCCACCGCCCAACTTTCCTCGCTCGGCGGTCCGCAATGCGCGCTGCGAGCGCGCGGCGTTCGCGTCGTACGTGCGCAAAATACCGTCGGCATGCTGAGCGCGAGGTTCCCGAATTCGATGTTGCGGCGCCGACGAGTTAACGCCAAGCGCACTTTTCACTCCATCGACACCCGACGCAATACCTTCCGCAGTTCGACCTACGGCGGCTAAACCGCCGGCGATGGGTTGCGTCACGGCTCCAACCAAACCTTTACCGACACCTTTGACGAAGCCAAGCGCGCCGCCTTTCGCAGCACCTTCGATCGGTTTTCGGAAAACCCCGGTAAAACCTCGGAAGACGCCCTTGGCGAGCATCTCGGTGCCGGAAGCTAAACCATTTTTGATGGAATCAGCCTTTTGGGCGTCGGGTCCAAGCGTAGCGTTCATAGAGTGCGAAAACTTTTTGTCAAGACTTAAAGCGGCGACTCCCGCGGACGCCTGACTAAGCGCCTGTGAAAACGAGTCCAAAACATCGACACCGACGAGCAACAAGAGTGCTTGTCTGGCGACTTGTCGAGAGTAAGAATCCGATATCATCCTCATGAAGGCTTGCTCGAGCGTGCGCACTCTCCTTACTCGAAGCGCATGCAGATACAATTGACCGTCATCGATGTTTACGAAAGCCATGCCAGCCATAAAAGCAGGCATCGCGTGCTTCGGCCTTGAATAAAGCGCAGAACGGAATCGCAATCGCAATTTCAGTTCACTCACGTGGAAGCTACCGATAGCTATCGGAAGGTTGACGACTTCGAGACGTTCTCCTCCATCTTTTGATGACGTCGTGTTCATCACCTCTGAAAAGTTTACCAGTCGCCAAATGAGCGGTTCGTGCACGGCGAGTTGCACGTCAAGCGGAGCGAAGGCAACGTCGATGAATGGATAAATGCGCATTTCCAACCCAGCAGATGTCTTGGTGACCACTTTAACGGTCAAGAATGAATGTTCTCGCGTGTCCCCAAGCAAACGCACGACGACAGGATACTGAGAGCCATCATTCATATCGTCGACTTGTAATGATTTCACCGTGAGTGCCATGCGTTCAATTCCCCCACCGACGCCTGAGAGATACTCGAAACCAACGCCACTGGTAGTGCAATTGATAATTTCACTCATCGCACCATCGACAATAGCAAGGCTGCTTTCTGTGATAAGCACTGAGATGCGCGACTCCGTCGAGCTCGCGCGGCTTGCGGAGACCAAATGCTTGGAGACTGTCGAGCTGCCGTATGACTTGATACGCACAATACGCCTTCCTCTTCTTAGCCGACGGGTGACCGGCAGGAAATTGAAGTAAACTGAATCACCACCGTCAATGTCGAGTTCCGCCGTCGTCTTCAGCTCGATCTTTGGTACGGGCAAACCGGGCAACATTTCGTTCTCTGTTCCGAGATCCAAGTGGTCGAAATCATAGACGCGTTGAATCGAACTTTGAAACGAGCCTTTCTGAAGCACTCGCACTGCAAGTTTTCTCGCATCTCGCGGTCGAGACCACGCGAAAGCTTTCGCTGATTGCGGAGGTACCACGATCCACGCTTCCAAATTGTCTTCAATCGCACAAGCTTGTCTGAAGGCGACGAAATCGACATCGCTGGCGTTCTCAATGAGAATGTTTGCGGTGAAACGAGGTTCGATCGCACAGCTGACTTTTGACACTCCGAGTTTTGACGTATCCAAATGTAAACTCAACAAATCGAACTCTTCGGGATTGACTGAACTCAGTATCGGGATTTTCATGGAATCCTTGATCGTCTTGATGCCGTACAAGTCTATCGGAGCAGACCATTTTGCGTGTGGAAGTTTGATTCGAACCAAACCGTCGTCGTTCGCGGTTTGCATCTTCAGAGGCACGGTGATATCAGTCGCCTTCAAAATTAGTGCGGAAGCGTCTTTGTCATCAGAACTTTGAGCCAGCAAAATATCCATGCCAGTTTGATTCGTAACCGTACATCGCGGCTCAATGAAAACAACCTGCGCGCCCTCCTTCGAGTATTCACTGCCAGTTTCCATTCGCACCGTGAGAGAGTAGAAAGAACCATCTTTGCAAAGTGCTCGCACGACGACGGCGCCACGAAGAAGTTCGCGTTCATCTATGGGAATGCCAGGCGATAAATGTACGTGAGCGTTCGAATTGTCGATGCCAACTTCAAGCATGATTACTTGGTTCTCCTTTGGCGCTTTGCGAATCGCGCAATGATGAAGCGATTGAATGCCTCTCTTGGATTTTGGAGCGTAAGTTTCGACCATTTTGACTTTAGAAATAGACGAATCCTCATCCGTTGACGGTATTTCCATCGTCGAAGTTCTAATGGCGAGATTGACACCGCTTTTGTTCACTATGATCAAGGATGCGGAGAAAACTGTTTTGCGCGCAGAGCGCGAGAGGAAACCAAAGTCAGTGCGTGCGTCCAAAACCGCAGTCCTTCCGTCTGAGCTCCGCAAATTCACTTCATCTAACGAAGTCGCATCATCATCAGTTTTGACTGCATCAGTTAATGGCATTTCGAAAGCATCAAAAGCATCCAGTGTTCCGGCTGACGCCAACGCTTCGACCGCCATCGGGGACACTGGTATCAAACGTCTCGGAGGAACCATGACTTCGAAACCATCATCAAGCGCGAGACGCAAGTAATACGGCGTTTCAGGATGCACACTGTGTATCGGTAGAGAGTTCCAAGGGGTGATGGTCGCAGTGCTTATCGCCTTGACGCTCAGCGGTGTATCTACTTGTCCTTGAAACACAGTCAGCGTCATCGTATGCGGAGAATGATTTGTGATGATGTGCGGAGCGCCGGCAGTGATTTTCCACTCCATTGCCTCTGGGTTGAGGTTGTAATATCCGTCTTCCAATAGCTCACAGTCTTCGAAACCTGTACCATCATCTGCAGCTTTACAGTCAGGTGTGACCGCGTCGGCTTCGACTTGAATGCCGATGAATCTGTTTTTACCCTCAGCGTCGGTTGTGCAAGCAATTTCGGCGCCTTCCATGGCACTATGAATCATACAAGACCACGTGCTTCCATGGTCGTCGACATTTGCCCCCCATGATGATTGTCCTCGCAATGTGATGTTACGCACAAACAGTTCCGCTCGGGCATCCGGTCCAATAATCGCGGGAATCAATCCCACGGTTTCATTTGGCTTGACGACAACACTCTGACGAAGCGCAGCGTCATCTTCGGCGTCGAGCACGACTGGTCGATTTTCTTCGATAGGCACTCGTCGACGAACCCAGCGACGCATGCGCACCATAGATAAAGGGCCTTGCTGTCGGTTGTCGCTAAACGGATATTTCAGATCTGGTAAATTTATCGCGTATGCCCAGCCTTCCGAATCGGTGTTTTCACCGACGTGCACTTCCCACTGGCCGTCCCACTTGAAATCTGCAGGCAGCAGTCTTGTAGTGAACTCGTCGATTGAGTTCGTGCTGTTAGCTCCTTGACCGTTTGACCACGCTTTGCGTTCGGTGGGAATCAAATGTTTTGACGAAAAACCAGCGAGGGGTATTCTGCGCTGATTCTCGAAAACTTCTTCGTAGATGCGTTTTGGTCGTTTCTTCGTCGACGCACGACCTGGTTTGTCATCGGGATGCATTCCCGCCGGACAAATACAAACTTCAATGTCATTTGACGTAGTGTTTATGAACGTGGCCATCGGTTTGAACGTGCAAACGCTCGGACCAGAGGATTTTGCGATGCACCGGGCAGACTTTCCATCAATAATTTGTGCCGCATTCGGCATGCGAGCGTCAATCGATTTCCATGGACCGTGAGGTGCAAAAGCTATGCAAACTTCAGAATCACCTTGATTCGAATCATCATTGCTCGCATGCTCACGCTTGCTGTCTAATTCTACAAACTCGACTCGCACCTTCACTTCGAGCGAACCGTCGTCGTCCACGAGCGGAACTTTAATGACGCCTTCACCAATGTGAGAACGCTCTCCCGACACCGTCAGATTGCTGAAGAAAGACGCTAAAGTCATAGATTTTGTGGCGACACCATTCTCTGAGGATTCGATGTTGTGATCATCAGCAATGACCAATGTCACTAACACATCTTTCGCGTACTCTCGCCAGTGCGTCTTTGATGCGCGCGTGACGCGCGGAATGATTTGAAATTCTTCATTCCAATTGATGCGTGAATTTTGTGAATTCGACGTGATAGCGCGAGTTGTCACCTTGGTAGAGCCAAGACCGTCTGGAAACTCGAATATCATGCTCGCAACGATTTGCGACATTTCATCGTCAGTAGGGACATCGGCGGAAATCAGATGAATGTTTGCGGACCATTTCGCTCGCACCGGCATCTTTTCACTATTCTGCGATGATGTCAAAGGCGACGACGTGTCGTCTATCGGCAACGCGTATGATTCAACATGTCGATTTGCTGTTCGAATCTCGCGTGATTCTCCAGGCTTGAGACAGACAGCCTCCGACGAGCCAACCCGCAAATACACGTCTTGATTCACAAGGTGATTGTCGTAACGAATAGAGTCTTCATCGGCTGCCCGAAGTTCTGACACACCACTGGCGACCATAGTTGTCTGGTCTTGCCACTCACTCCAACGCAACATCGATGCTACGAATCTCTGCGAAACTGTCATGCAAAGAGGCGTGACGGTCTTTACTTGCACCGCCGTTCCTGCTGGCGCGGATTCATCGCCTGTATCGCTGTACGAGAATTTCAAATAAGAATTCGTCGCATCAATGACGGGTTCCCAAACGTTGCGAGAACTGTTATAAGAGGAAACTGCTACGTTGAACATGGTGTTTCCATCCATACGCGTAGATGTACCGTTAACAACGAACGCAGTGTCTGACAAAGTGGCGCAGATGAGCGGGTATGAAAACGCCTCTCGCTCGAGTAGTACAAGACTCACTCGCGGCATTGACATCTTGAGAGAAACGTTCGGATCTTTGCCTTTTGACTTGTTCGCCCTGGCTCGAACGTAATCTAAAACAGATTGCCGCGGACGGAACTGTCGTGGAGCGATTGCTTTGTCTAGCTTCGAGAAATGAAATAACCCCCACCGCGGAAGCTGATCGAGAGGTGCATCCGGATCCGAACTCCACAACTGACAGTGCGAACTATGCGCGCTCCAGAGCGCGTCTTGAACGAATATCGCGTCATGCGCCAACTGAGTTGGGTCAGTACATATCCCCTTTCTCGAAACTTCAATAGCCAAGTCTTGACGTAAGCACGCGCAAGTGGTCAGTTGCGGTGGGTTTTTAGTGTCATTTGTTACGACGTCGCCACAGGAAACGTAACCTTGCGGATTAATTGGACGCCACACGGCGTGCGTTCCGCTATCGCCTTGGCGTATGGACCCAACCAATACGAATCCGATCGGCGAAGCGATAATGTCGCTATCTTCTGCCACTGCGAGCACACCTGCAGTCGGCGGTTCTGGCCCAGCGATGAGACAGTCGCCGAGCGATACGTATCCTTGCGGCGGTCGGGGGCGCCAAATCGACGCCTGGCGACTTCCTTCCGGTTTTTCGTCTGACCATAAAAGTTTGAAGTCATACGTCGTCACTGTTTGTAGCATATCTGTACTGTCCATCGAAATATTATCTTCTAAAATCTGCTCGGCGTCTGCGATGAGTGGAAACGGTTCGGGTAGCAAGGGCGACGACAAGTCCGCCGCCGTCATGGGATCGAAACCGTCTGCAAATGCCTGAAAAGTTCGTGGTCCGTTTTTAACTTGTCTTAGATACGCGGATGACGTCTTGTGCGAAATGCACGCACTGTAGTACGCCTCGTTGACAACCTCAGCGCGCATGCATCGCATCACATCGAGAGGTGGTGGCTCTTCGTCGGAGGTCACAACGCATCCGAGCGAACAGTACCCGTCCGGAGGAATTGGGCGCCAAACCACCGACTTTTGCGTTTCACCTTCAAACGCACACATGCGGTGAAACTCTACCGGAGCTTTCGTCAAACCATCAGCGTCTGTGATGACTACGACTGGTCGCGTGGGCGGCGTTTCGTCGAGAGTCACGCAGTCGCCTAAGAGCGTAAATCCGGGCGGCGGAACAGGACGCCAGAAAAATGCACCACCTTCTCCTCCACCTACGCGTACGAAAGTTGAGCATGAGACAGTTTGGTTATACAAACCAGTTGACTGAAGCGTTGCCGTGAACCCTTTGGAGAGCGAAGTAAGTCGCTCGATAGACTGTGCGTCGAGGACAAAATCAGCGTCTGTGGCTCGCATCATCATTTCCATATCGTCCGCCGTCGCCTGCATGCGTCCGTCTATGTCGATCGGTCTTAGCACGATACTGGAGTCGAACATGTTTCCTTTTGAGCTCCATTCACTCACCGCGACCTGGAACTGCGTGAACGCAAACGCGGCATCTTGCTTGCTCTCGGCGGAGGTATATTGAAATTCTGCGTCGGTGCGCATGCGCAACACATAATCCGCTGCTCCGCTTGAGGTATCTAAGAAAATAAGCTCAACTCCAGGCATCGACGCCTTGACGTTGTAATCGAACGAAGAAGTTCCCGCGGTAGCGAGGGAGTTCTCACTTCCGCGCCGCGACTTGGCACGATTTTCGTGTACAATGACGACACCATCCACCTCTTCCGCGCTCAATTGAGAATCCGCCTCCAACTGCACGAAGTCACTCAGCTTGGAGCCGATCGGGATGATGATTCGCACATTCGTCAGCTTGAGGTGCCTCGCCGCAGCAATATATATCAACGGCGTGTTTGAAACGTGGAAGACGAGCTCGCGCCCATTGCCATTCAACTCCACTTCTTTGGCTCCCTCGGGTGCGTTGCAAAGGATGCGCGTCGACGAGCTCAAGTCGAAGTCTTCCTCGAGTGTCAAGGACGCCCGTGTTCCGAAATTCAAGTCTTGCCTCAAGCGAGCGTTCACAAGTCCTGATTCAGATTCGTCTTCTGATGTATTCGAGAAGAAGTTGTAGATTGCCAAGCCGAATTGCGGATCGTACATCATTCTGCAATCTTGGAAAAAGACGTCGCAGTCGTAAGACGTTGACGATTGCTTTGCGTCGACGCGAAACAAAGTCTTGGTAGAAGTCGAGCCATGACTCGACCCAAACACTTGTTGGGCTCTCGTCGGAATCCCGACTCTTAAATCATTCAGCGCTAAGTCCGGGCAGATCACTGAAACAGATATCTCGCCGTCTTTGTCCTTCCTGTAGCCGACGTGCATATTGTCAATTTGAAACGCCGCGAGGGGTTTATTTCGTTTCGGTTTGGCCGAAGCAAATGTCACCATTCGCATTTTATTCACGTTCATCGACATCAGCATGTATGGTGTGCCGAACTTATCGTTTAAATTGCCCGACTCGACGGAAACAATTTCAGCAATTTGGTATAAAGGCTGCGGGACGGGGACAACTTCTGCAAAATTTTCCACGGAAAGTGCTGTGAGGACCCGATATTCAAAATCGGACATTTCGACTTTCGTTTCGTTCAAAAAATCAACGACAATCTCGTAGCTCGGCGATCGACTTTTCGGGTCCCATTTCGGGCTACGAACATAGACATCGAGCGCCATGTCGCGCTCCGGAATCATGGACGTCGTCTTTTTAAATTTGTCCCACACACAAGCCGAGCAACGAAAAAATGAAACGTTCGTTGAATCCAAGAGCACGGCTCCCACATCTAAATGCGACTTACCTCCTTCCCATTTTAGTTTATTGTTAACCCTTATGCACTCGGCATCCATAGAAAACGCTTGATCGGAGGTGCTGCTTCGTGGAAAGATGAGTTCAGGCCTCTCCATTTCGACGGCGTAAATCATCGTGAAAGGCCTCGGGTCGCCTCGCCGCAACAGCTCTGCATTTCTCTCCGACTCTGGAAGTGCACTTACAGGGAGTGGTGGTGGTGTAAACATAGACGTATATCCCATCAGTTTCTGGATGAATGCATACATGACAATCATCTTGACATCATGGAATTTGACGCGAACGTCGTATTCGTATCCTGGGAAGTTTGACGCAAGATGGTTGTACATGAAGACATCAATCTGCGTGCGACTGGTATTTGATGCATCAGATGAATTCAAGTCGATGAATTGTCGATACGCATTGTCTTTCGGCGCAGTCTGATCACCCACGCGAAGGTTTCCGAGCGACATAGAAACTTCTTGCACGGCGGCTTTCGAGTTCATCTCCAACTGCAAATCATCCATGCAGCAATCAAACAGAGGTTGAAGACTCGACGCTTCTTCTTCTTTTTCGAGATATGCCATGATGACGGTGGAATGAAAATGAAGTAACATTTGGAAACTGATTCGATCCGAATCCTCGTCGATGAGGCCGCCGAAGGACGCTACTTTTGTAATTGCCTCAGTGTCTGTCGATGAAAACGCCGCCAAGATGACCTTGATTTCCTCTTGCATGCGATACAGTGAACCGATGGTCGGTCTGTGAAGCGCGAAGCTGATATTCTCGGTATCCAAGCACATTGTTGTACTGATGTTGTTGTATTCTGGTGAACTTTCGCTTAATTCCTTGTATTTGAGTCGAACTTTCACGTCATCGCGCGCGTGCGCACTCATAAGACGCATGGTTTCGGTTGTACCGCAAAGCTTGTCCACGATATCCATGCTCGATACCTCCATGACAAACTCTCGGCTATGTTCTTTCGTTTGAACGCTGATCAAAGCCGATGTAGAGCTGAGCTCTGCGACAGGGATTTCCGTGGATTCTGCCAAGTTGCGATCCAACAGCCTCGCCACACCACCATTTTCTAAACCATCACACTTCGCTCCGGGAATACCCATTGGCTGGCCAGAAAGATGCACGGACACGCTTCCTAGCTCCATTGTGAGCACAGAGTCTACGACATCTTCCTCGTCGAAGTCCCGATTAAGATTTTCAGAAGTTTCTTCCTCGACAATAGCTTTCGTAGATGATTGTACCGCTCTCGTGGCCACAGCGACTTCATTCATATCCTGAAGCCATCGCTGCCACTTTGAATGCTCTTGTTCGTCAGCAAAACGGAATAGCCAAGTATTGTTCGTATCACGCGCGCGTGATTTCGGCGTTTTCGAATCGTGGATCGCCAAAATTAAATTCTGCTTTTCTCCGTCTTCCTCGTCTTCCAAAACGGTTACTCTAACGCTGTAGCCGATGCGAACGAAATCAATGTAACCCGCCGCATCGGGTTTTTCTAAAATGTACAAGTACGGACCTTGAATACACAACCAGCGACTGTGGTAACCGCTCGCGCCACCAACTAGACCCACTTTCTTCGCAGAGGCGGCACCGCTGATGAGCGCATCTGACCAAGGTTTCGCATCAATTGCGGCGGTGCTGCCGGCATCCTCAGATAATGCCATGGAACTTTGCTTTGCGGACGATGTCATCTGCATGGTCGCGTATACCCGTGCCATTTTCGACGGCGACATGTACATCTGAAAAGCACTTAAAGATATTTGCACTTTTGAACGAGGTCCAACTTCAGGTGTCCATCCGGCGCCTTGCATCGCAAAACGCATTTTGGCGTCACACGGGGCAAGGAGTGTTTCGCAGACTTGATCGAGCGACGTCGACACCGAGTTCCCCCAATCGAAATCCGACGGCGCGAGAAACACGGCCGTATCCCTACTGGCGACGGTAAACGTCTGGTACACTGGCGCGCCAGTTTTGCGATCAAAACTCACCGATGGATCAAGTGGATCGGCCACCATGGTAAAATGACCGAAATCCACCAACGTTTGGAACGCCACTCGACCTCGTCGGCGAACTGGAATTGTCACCTTTGGCGCGTGAATGTCGAACGTCATGGCAACTTTATTCAACGCTTCAGTGGTTGATTCTTTTGCTTCTTCAAGCTTAATCATCGCCTCATCCACTTGGAGCGCAAAATTTGTTTGGACTAATTCTTTTGAGCTAAAAAAGTTGCGCAGTTGGTCGACGGTTTGTCCATCAAAGACAATGTACACCGGAGAAAGCTTGACATCCACGTTGGCATCGAGGTCGTGTTCGAGTGGGTAGGCGTTGTGCTTGACTTCGAGCGCGTGTTTACGCAACGACGCTCCTACTCCGCTCGACAATATTCGATCATTCGTAGTCTCGCACGTCCAACTGTTAATGGTGAAATACGTGTTTGATTGATCCTTGTACGTCTTCGTCAAGATCTTCGCGCCAATCATACTTGAATTCAAAACGAGACGCTCTTTATTGTGATCATCGTGATCGGTGAGCTCCATGGAAAGCTTTTTCATCGATCCTCTGAATTCCATGCCGAGTTCCTTTGGGTCGAAATCCTCTTCCTCCACGCCGCCGCGCATGAGCTCTTCCAGCTTGCTCCAGTCGTCGTTTGACATTTCCAGCGACTTAGCCGTCAACTCCGTCGACGATCGCCACATCCACGAAAAATAGCCCGATTTTTCCGATTCTTCTTCTTTCAACATAAGAATAACATCGCCTCTAGCTTTTGAGGCGAGAGAAGGCGGTCGTCCGTCGGTGCTCGCGGCTTTCGATTTGCTATGAGCGATGCAGCGCCAGGCGAGCGCGACTTCAAAGTCGATGTTGCGCTCTATCTCGTGTACTCGATTGATAAACTCAGCGTTTGATGCGCTACCCTCCGCTATGTATATGGAAAGATATTCACGCCTTAACGCTCCGGTCTCTTGGATATTGCGCCATTCGAAAGTCCCTAAAACGTTCTTCTTTCTCGCCGAGACGGCGCACTTGGCGTACGTCCACCACGCGCGCGGTTGAGCTTTGACGCTCACCATCGGGCGAAACTCGGCGTGCGGCAATCGCAAGCGATACTGATTGAAGGCCTCTAGCAAGCGGACCGTACTGCGGTATTGATTACGACTCAACGCCATGCGCGCGTCTTGAAACTTCAAGTCACACATTTGCCTCGGTTCACCCGCCTCGGTTTGTTCTTTTCGTCCTTTGCGGTGATAAAACAGTTCCACCGTCACCGGGTACAACATGTAGTTTCGCACATCGCTCGGCGCTTCTCCGACCAACCCTACGCCAAATAGTGCCCACCACGCCTCTGCGTCTTCCACTTTCGGCGGCGTCCATCCCGCGTGCGTTTTCCACGGTCGATACACCGCCCCCGAGTCGAGATACATTGAAAAGTTTTCCAACGCCACGCGCTTGTGAATGCGTTCCAGCGACCCTCCCGCGACGAACGTCGGCTCCCCGAAATCATCCACCGTGATCGCGCTCAACTTTCCTATCGTCATTCCGCACGAAAACGTGTGCCCAGGCGTCGTGATTTCATCCTCGTACCGCACGTGTACGTTTTGCACCGTTATTTGTAAATTTCCCAGCACCGTGTTTAACGTCTTCCAAAACCAACTATCCGATCTCTCCGCCTCCTCCCGCATCGTCTTCGTCATCTTCCCCATCGCCGTCCTCAACCAATCTCGCTCTCCCTCATCGATTCGTTTCTTCTTCTCCGCCGCGTCTTCCTCCTCGTCTCGCGTCTCGTCCGCCGTCGCCGCCGCCTCCTCCATCGTCACCCTCGACGCCAGCACGAACACTCGATCGATCTCCACCACCACCGGTTCGCGTCCGAGGTTCATCCACGGCACCTTCAACCGCAGCGACCCGACGCATCCCGCGTCGACCGTCACCGGCGCGCGCAGCGTCGACAGCGCCGTTTTTTTCAGACGAACGTTTCGCAATTCGACGTCGCCGTTCCACGCGGACACGCGCAGTTTCTCGCCGTCGATGCCGTCGCAGTACGCGCCGAGCGCCTTATTCAGGGCGTCGGCGAGGTACTGCTCGAACATCGTCGCCCGAACCGTCGCGCGCGCGCGACGGTCTGAGACGCCAGGCTGGATTAATGCGGGCAGACGGTTACAGCGGTCGGTCGGTCGGTCGGACAGCGCTGGACGGGCGCGACGCGACGCGACGCGACGCGGACGCGCGATGGAGCGCGGCGGCGGCGACGAATGCGATGTTATCTCACCGTGCTATCTCACTGGAGTCCCATGTCGCGCTTCAACTCGGCGAGCATGTCGTCCACGGTTTGCGATTTGACGCTCGGCGCGGGCGACGGTTTCTTCGGTTTGGGTTTCGGCGGCGGCGCGGCGCGACTAAACTCCGTCTCCGACGTGGGCTTCGGTTTCGGCGCGGCGTCCTCGAGGAAATCCACGAACTCCTCGCCGATTTCGTAGAGCTCTTCCCAGAGGGATTTCGGGGCGGCGCCGGCGGGGCGCGCGGCGTCTCGCGCGGCGAGCTCCTTCTCCAAGTCGCGGAAAAAGTCGCCAAAACCATAAAATTCTTCCTCCTCTCGCGCGCCCGCCGCGCGCGCACCGGACGACGACGGCGACGCGCGTGACGACGACGCGCGCGGTGCTCGAGCGCCGCTCGTCGCGCGCGTCCACGCATCGCTCCAATCCGTCGCCGTCGCGCGTCCCCGGGACGTCGCCGCCGCGTCGTACGCCTCCCGCCTCGCCGGGTCCACGAGCACGTTATACGCCTCTTTCACCTCGTTGAACCGCGCCGACGCGTCGGGCGCTTTGTTCACGTCCGGGTGCAGCTCGAGCGCGCGCCTGCGGTAGGCGGATTTGATCTCCTTCGTCGTCGCTTTCGGGGACACGCCCAGGAGATTGTACAGGTGCCGCGCCGAGTCACCGCCGCGTGACGTCGACGCGGCGGCGTGCGTGGCGCGACGCGCGCGTCGCGCGGTGACGCTCGCGCGTCTCGGCGCGACGTCGAGGGCGACGGCGCGAGCGCACGCGCGCGACATCTCGGCGGGGCGAGGCGCGCTGAGAGGCGACGCGACGCGTCGACTGAGATTTTACGCGTCGTGACAAAACGAGGAAAAAGTACTATTTAGGCCGCCGGATCGCTCGCGCGAATGTCTCGCTCGGCGCTCGCGATGGCGTCGCGCAGCGCGCTCACGGGTGCCTTGGCGAACAGACTCGCCGGGTACACCGCGCTGCCCCACGTCGGATGCAAAACCACCTTGCAGCACCCGCTGTTGGTGGTTTGATAATTCAAAAGCGTCACCAACGCGTCCACCTCGCCGTACACGTGTTGCGAATCGCGATTGATCATCGACAACCCGCTGCACGGATCGATGTAATCGCACCAATACCCACCCGCGCGAAGCGCGTCCGTCACGCGTTTCGCAAAGTCGACGAAGCGCTCGAGACAGAAATCCTTTTCGATGTCCACGTTTTCCCCGGTCTGCACCAAATCCATCTTCGTCCGCTATCGATCGCGCGATTACCACGCGTGGTCCATCGTCAGTCGTCGTCGTCGCGCGCGTCGTCGTCGCGCGCGTCGTCGTTCGCCCGCGCACCTGACGCGTCGGCACGACCAACATGTCCCCGACGTCCACCCCCGGGAACATCGCCTCCGCCTCCATCTTGTGCCGCTTCGGGCACGCTGCGTCGCGCGATCGCGCCGCGTTCGTCGTCGTCAGTCCGCGTCTCTCTCCCGTCTCTCTCGCGCGCGTCGTTCGCGTCGTTCGCGCAACCGTTTCGAGAATTCCACGCCGCGCGTTCGCGGCGCCTCGCGCGTCTTCCTCGCGCGTCGCGCGCGCACCGTGCGCGGAGTACTCCATGCCCCACACCGTCTTCGTCACCTCGATCGCCGGCGGCGTCGCGCCCATGTCTCGCGCCGTCGTCGCGTCGCGCGATGGCGTCGTCGGCAGTGATGCGCGCGCGCAGTCTCGCGCGTCGCGCGCGAGTCGTCGCCGCGAGCGCGTGCGAAGCGGCGTCGCTCGCGTCTCGCGCGCGCGCGTCCGGCGCGTCGCGCGCGTCTCGCGTCGCGCGCGGCGGCGCGGCGACAGCTCGACGCGCGATGACGACGACGACGACGGCGACGACGACGGCGGCGCGCGCGCGCGCGACGCCGCGATGGCGATGCGCGACGACGACGGCGACGGCGAGACGCGCGATGCGCGCGATGCGCGCGGAGACGGACGAGACGACGGCGCGCGCGAGCGACGACGCGCGCGCGGTGTCGTATTGGCGAGAACAGATTCAAAACTACGACGCGAGCGCGAAGGCGTCGACGCGAGGGATGATCGCGAGACTCGATCGAGACGATCCGCTGGGCGTGGATCTGACGCTGCGAGGGGCGTCGACGCGGCATGGGGCGGGGAAACGGATGACGCTGTATGATTACGCGAGGACGGTGAAGGCGGCGCATCCGCGGAAAATATCGTTGATTCGAGTGGGAGATTTTTACGAGTGCTTGGGATACGACGCGGTGATGCTGGTGATGCACGCGGGGTTGAATCCGATGGGGATTTCGGGGGTGCCCAAGGCGGGGTGCCCGGTGGTGAAGATTCAGGAGACGCTCGATCGGTTGACGTCGAGAGGGTACTCGTGCGTCGTTTGCGAAGAGGTGCCGCAGATGAATAGATACGGCCAACCGACGCCGCCTAAGGATCGGTACATCGCCGCGATCGTGACGCCGGCGTCGCCGAATTACGTCAAAGGCGCGGCATCGCAGGGCGAAGACGTCGATTTCGGGGATGGGAGCGCGCCACCGGTGATTGGGCTCGCGAGCAGCGCGCTCGGGTACACCGTAGTCACCGTCGAACCGGATCTGCGTCGAGTATCCGTCCTCGAGGGATTGACGGCGGAAGCCGCCGCGGCGAAGCTGTCGGCGGGCGGCATCGCGCCGCCGCTTTACAGGCACGCAAGTCTGGGAAGTGGTCACGCACAGAGCGGTCGGCACGCGGCCGGCACGAGCGCGCCGAGTCGGCGTTTACGCTGGGAGGTGCAATCGATTTTGAGCGCCGCCGAAGGCGTCGACGCGGTGAAATACAACGGCGACGTCGTGGAGAAGCTCCTAGATCTCGTGCGTTTGGATCACGGACTCGGGCCCGAAGATGCTTTCCATCGCGTGACTGTGCCTAACAAAGGCCGCCCAGCGCCGCTCTCACTCGCGACCGCGCAACAGCTCGGAATCTTGCCGTCGCGATCCGTGCCTCCGCTCTTGACGCATCTGTTGCCCGAGAGGTCGGCACCGGCGGCGTGTCGCTCGTACTTACAAGAGCTATTGCTTCATCCACCGCCACCTCAAACTGCGCTCGCGATTCAAGAGGCTTCGGTGCTTTTCACGAAGTCGACGTCGGCCATGCCGCAACTCGAAGTCCTGCCGCCGAGCAAAGTGGCGAAACTTTTGGCCCAACGCGAGGCGAGCCATACATTTTTCGCCGATCTCGCGTCCATGGCGCGCGGTGTCGAGGCACTGCTAACGAACAGCAGCGCGGACATTCGTCGTGCCGGACATTTGTTGATCGATCCCACGTCTTTGAAGCTCGGCGCCAAGCTGAACGGCGACGCGCTCGCCAAGGTGTGCTCGGAGGCGAGCGCGATGATCGAAAACGTGGTGAGCGAAGACGTTCTGAATGGAATCGCAGTTGTTCGTCAGAAGAGCGATGAAGACGAAAGCGACGACGAGGATGAGCGCGATGACGCATCTTTCGTCATGGACGGTTTAGATCAACCACTCAAGCTCCTCAACATACCGAACAGATTTATGTTTGAAAACGAGCGTTGGCGAGGCAGAGTTCGTCGCGAGCACATTCCCGAAGCGATCGATCGGGTTGAATCCGCCGCACGCGCGCTTGAAACGGCAGTGAACGAAGATTTCATGCCAATCATCGAAAAAGCCGCGGCCGAAAAGAAGACAAAAGCGAGGAAATGTGAGTTGGAACACGACATGCGAAACAACGCGCTTTGGATGCGTCACGCTCCAAAAGATGCGATGAAAATGGACGATTTTATTCATCCGCGCGATAGATTCGGAAAAGAGGTCGCAGATAGATGGACGACGGCACGAGTCGAGCTTGCTTTGGACGATTACAGAGTTGCGACGCAAAAAGCCGCGGTCGCAGTCTCTGACACTCTCATCAACCTCGCCGACGATTTGCAGGAGCACATATCGTCGCTCGTGGGCGCGGCGACTCTTTCAACGGTGACGATTGCGATTCTCGCCCACGCAAGCAACGCCATCAACAAACGTTGGACGCCGCCAACGCTTCTTCCCGAAGGCGACACGGCGAGTCCGCTTGCGGTCGAGGGCTTGGTACCGTTTTGGATGCGACTTGATGGCGCGGAGACGGTGCCGAATAGCTTTGACATCGATGGTTTGGTTTTACTCACCGGTCCAAATATGGCGGGAAAGAGTACGGTTTTACGCTCAGTGGCCGCGCTAGCGCTTCTTGCGCAGTGTGGACTACACGCACCCGCGATTTCCGCCCAAGTACCTCGCTTAGACTCGCTCATAGTTCGAATGGCGAGCACGGATTCCCCAGTCGAAGGTTTGAGCTCGTTTGCGGTTGAGATGCTCGAAATTAAATCCATGCTTAGCTCTTGCACCGCTGGTAGTCTGATCATGGTTGACGAACTTGGTCGAGGCACGGAGGCTTCGCACGGCACTGCAATAGGCGGCGCAGTTGTCGAGGCGCTCGATGAGTGCGGCGCGCGTGGAATTTTCGCCACGCACCTGCACGGCATTCTGGATTTGCCGTTGCGCGTCTCGCCGTGGACGCGTCGAGCGCGCATGGAGACGGCAAAGTCGGATGATGGAAGCACGCGCCCGACGTGGAGAATGGTCCCAGGCGAATGCCGTGAGTCACTCGCGCTCCAAACCGCCCTTGATTGCGGTATTTCACACGCCATCGTCGCTCGAGCCAATGCATTGCTCGAGGAACAAACGAGCATCCCGCTCGTAAAGTTGAGCGACTCAGAGCAGGCGACGTTGATCGAGAAGCAAGACACCAGCCCGGAAAGACCGCGTGTCGATGGTGAATATTTGAAACTTCTCCTCGCTGAATCAACTGCGCGAGCGCTTCAACTTGAAAATGCGCAAGTGATTCACGTGGGTCCGAATCAAACGCCGCCGATTGGCTCCGCCGGACAAACGTGCGTGTACATTCTTCGCCGCGGAGACGGCTGGTGCTATTGCGGCGAGAGCGACCATCTTCCTACGCGACTCGCGACGCATCGTCAAAGTTCCCAGCGTCTCATCGAGCTAGTGTACGTCGCGGTGCCGAAAGAAGCGGGAGGAAAGAGCGCCGCGCGCGCCCTCGAGAGCCGCGTCATCCAAGCGTTACAGCGAGCGCGCGTGCCGTTGTGGTCGGATCAAGACGCCGCACACAAACATTTTGGCGCCGCAGGGTGAGTTAGAGAAATTGAAATAGCAGTGATATGGGTTCGTTTCATTTATTCATGAAAATACATTGTGTTTGTAGATGCGGCTAAACGCTCAGACCGGATCCCAAAACGAAACGCTCGATGCGTTTGTCCAAGGGAAACGTCGGCGCGACTTTGAATCCCGTCACCGACTTGATGCGCGCGTTGAGCCAAGAACCGAGGCGACGCAGTAAATCGCCTCTACGATGCATCATCAAATCCGCGACGTCGCCTCCATGGCCTTGTTGATACTGAACACGCAACGAATCGTGTGTGTTTTGCGATCCCGTGGAGCGCGTCGGCCTCGCGCCGCGGGATGATTGACCCACGCTTTGCGCCGCGTTTCTCCGCTCGTTCGTAAATCTATCCAGCTCATTCGACACGTACGCGGCGTTAGATACAGCTTGAAACCGCTGTCTCGCCAACTGTGAAGCGCGCAGCGCGTCCTCTGACGCCCGCGCCGCCGGCAGCGCGCCCGCGGGAGTCGCGTCGACAGTCACTGGCACGGGCATTTCGCCCACTATCTTACCGCCCGCCTCACCACCCTCGACTGAGTTTTCTTGACTCGAGTCTCGCACCGCCGAGTCGTCGTCCGACCGCCGCGTGGACGCCGCGCGGTACTGCGCGATCGCGCGCGCCACCGATCCATCACCTCCCCGACTCGCACCAGCAGATCCACCGTAACTCGGAATCCCGCCCCCGGGCTTACTTCCGCCTCCCCGACTCGCCGCGTACGAAACCGAACTCTCTCGTTCAACCACCGCTTTGCTCCACGGCGCCGCGCGCGTCTCCGTCGCCGCCGTCGTCGCCATCGCGGGCGATCCGCTGTCACCGACGATAGAATTCTCGTTCGCATTAAATCGCACGACCTTGCTCGCGCTCGCCTTGGTCTTCGTCTCCTCTCGTCCGATCATCACGAATTCATACTCTGGCGCCGTTCTCTTCGCCCCCCCCGTCGCCGTCGGCTTCGCGTTCTCATCCATCTCATCCCTCGCCGCGTCGCGCGCCGTCTCGTAGGCGCTTCGCTTCGCCACCGGTTTCGCCTCCAACCGCGTGTTCCCCGACGTCGTCCGCTTCAGGTCGTACTGCTCGCCCAGCAGCGCCAACAGCGACGTCGCGTCGAATTTCCCCTCGTTCGCTCCCTTCGCCCCCGTCGTCCCTCTCGCCGCGCCCGACGCCCCGGATTCGTACGCTGGATTCATCCGCGCGTCGCGCTCGCGCGTTCGTCCCCCCCGCGTCCCGCGCGCGTCCTCGTCATCGCCCGTTTCATTCAGAATTCTAAAATTTCCGTTCGATCGCCGTTCGCGCGAATTCGACCCCGTCCTCGCGTCGTACGCCAGCACGTCGCTCACGTCCTCGAACCGCCGCGTCGAGCGCGTCTCGAGCGACGATCCCTCGCTGTTCGGCGCGCGGTCACCGCGTCGGCGTCGATGCGTCGTCGTCGTCATCGAATCCAATCGAATTCGCGCGTCGATTACTGACGCGACGCCGCGACACCGCGACGCCGCGACGCGCGCGCGCGCGATGCGCGCGGCGGACGCGCGCGCGGACGCGCTCGTGCGCGCGCTCGGCGGCGACGACGCCGTCGCGGCGTTTCGCGCGCACTTTGACGACGACACGCGGCGGTTCGTCGAGGACGCGCTCGGCGACGTCGACGGCGACGGCGACGACGACGACGACGACGACGACGTCGACGCGCTGGTGGAGATTTTGCTGCCGTTCGCGGCGGAGGCGATGGGATTGGACGCCGAGGACGAGGGCGTGGCGCGGCGCGCGCGAGTCGCGTGGGCGCGGCGCGACGGCGGCGGCGACGGCGAGGCGACGACGACGACGACGACGACGACGACGGTTCCGGCGGTTCCGACGACGACGACGAGGAATGAAAAAGAAAATGATGCGGACGCGTCGACGGCGAGGGACGGGGATCGAGGCGGCGCGGACGCGTCGACGGCGACGGATTGGATGGCGAACGCGTCGACGCTGATGCGAGCCGAATTCGAGGCGTCGACGGCGGAACGAGCGGTTCGAAGACGGCCGAGGGACGAGAAAACAGTCAAAGCGTGCGTCGAGCGCGCGTTCGGGGTCGGTGCGTTCGCGAACGACGAGGACGCGCTCGAATACGTCGCGAGTTTGGTCGCGGCGGACGTGGACGAGGCGGAGGAGACGCTCGAGGACGCGCTGTCCGCAGTGATAGACGCGTACGATTTGAAGATTTCTGGTTCGGTCGAGGAGGTCTGTCGTCGCTTGCGCGAGCTTTTGGACGAACGCGCGGAGTTGGAGATTTGTAAGACGAAGCGCGGGGTGACGCCGGACGCGGCGACCGGGGTTCGCAAGCTCGCGAACGTCGTTAAGATGGGCGACGACGCCTCTCGCCGAGGACGAAAAGGTCAAAGCGTGGACGCCGCGGCGGGACTCATCGGTGGGAGCGCGTTTTGGGAGCAAGAGCAACGAAAGCAACAGCTGGAAGAGGAAGAGCGCATGACGGCGCTGGCGAAAGCGAACGCGGAGGCGGTCGAGCAGAAGCGTCGGCGACGAGACGAAAAAGCGGCCAAGGCCAAGGCCAAGGCGCGCGAACGACAGCTCGAGGAAGAGATTCAAAACATGGAGCAGCTCGCCATCAACGCCGTGTACTCCAAAGGCGCGTCCAGTCGACTTGGTTCGCGCGATATATCTGTCTCCGAATTTAGTATGCCGCATCCTCGCGGTGGCGACGACTTGCTCGAAGGGACGACGCTGAGTTTGATGCACGGTCATCGGTACGGCTTGTGCGGGCGAAACGGATGCGGGAAGTCCACGCTCCTTCGTTTGCTCGCTCAAAAGCGCGTACCAGGGATTCCCGCGGACTTGCGTATTATGTATGTCGCGCAAGACTCGAGCGATGATCTCGCCTCGTGCGAGTTGACTCCGATCGAAGTCTTGGTGAAGTCGGACACGCGTCGCGAACTTTTGTCCAAGCAACTCAAGGAGTTGCAAGATCACGAGGACGCGGCGGTGGATGTGGCCATCGACAAACGCATTCGGGAAATTTGCGATGAACTGAAAGCTATCGGGGCCTCAGACGCGCACGAGCGCGCGAGAAAAGTTTTGCGCGGTCTTCAGTTTGACGCCGAACAGACTAGACGGCCGGTGGCATCGTTGAGCGGCGGCTGGCGCGTGCGCGTATCGCTCGCTCGCGCTTTGTACGTCAATCCAGATTGTTTATTGCTCGATGAGCCCACGAATCACTTGGACTTGGAAGCGTGTTTATGGCTCGAGCAGTACATTTGCAACGCGTTCGATGGGCGCACGCTCGTCGTGGTCTCGCACGACCGCTCATTCCTGAACGCTGTATGTACCGACGTCCTAGCGGTGTCGAATAAGAAGCTCACCGCGTACGCGGGCGATTACGCCACGTATGAAGCCGTGCGAGACGAGCAAAATGCGCGCCAGCAAAAAATGTACGACGAGCAGCAGGCTAAAAAGAAGCAAATGCAAAAGTTTGTCGATAAACATTTGCACAAAGGTTCGTCGTCCATGTTTGACGACGGAAACGCCAAAAAGGCAAAAGAGATGGCAAAAAAAATGGAACGCATGGGTGCCATGGGACACGACGGAAAGAAGTGGAAACTCTCGTACGACGGCGCGCAGAAAGAGCTGACAGCGCCTGAAGTGGAGACCGGAAGTTTTAAATTTAGCTTTCCAGATCCTGGTCCGCTCCCGTCTAGCGAAAGCGTCCAGCTGCGCGAGATTGCGTTCAAATACGCCGCCGACGAGCCGGCGATGTTTGATCAGTTTTCGCACCCATTCGACTTGACCACGCGGATTGCGCTCG
>Ga0255763_1000576_pt1 | contig 40889 bp, 36 predicted proteins | sample 041ome_2_FD_179963 | JGI IMG/M metagenome (GOLD analysis project Ga0255763, IMG submission 179963) | Coastal salt marsh microbial communities from the Groves Creek Marsh, Skidaway Island, Georgia - 041406US metaG (version 2) | ecosystem: Environmental > Aquatic > Marine > Intertidal zone > Salt...
AGCCCTTCCCTGTTACGAAAAACCCCAAAACCCGCTTGATCCCCTCTGTGGGTATTGAAATTAAGCATGCGCCAGAAAAAGTTTTCACTTTGCATTTCCTTGGTATCAAGAAAACGGGTATGACCAAAGCGCATAAAAGTAAAAACATTGCGCAGCCATTTGTGGCCTTTAAAGAAATAGCGCCCGGAACCCCGGAAATCAAAACTGTCGACACCTGTGCGGTTGGCAAACCCCAGCGCCGGGTTGAAATCATCACCAAAGTATTCGTAGCCAACAGAGCCACCAAAACCATTGTTCTGGGTATCATAATTTGCCCCGATACCAAAAGCCTTCTCATCACCGTCAAGGCCTTGAGTATCTGATTGCTGATACCAGACATTACCTCTCAAACTATGAGACTCGGAAAAACGGGTATTCTGATAACGAAAATCTACCCCGCCCAGCATGTTGTCAGTATCACTGGTGGGGTCACCATGGGTAAATATAGCGCCGACACTGGATTCAGACAGCACGTTTGCCGCTGCTCGACCGACAAAGACATTCTGGCTATCCAGGCCATCGAAATCCCCCAGCCTGGCACCCAGCCCACCGACATTCCAGCGACCCACCCGACCAGTCAATTTAACACCCGCATTGATATCTACCGGTGTGCCCCTTCTGCTCAGGCCAATACGCCTGGAATAAAAAGGAATACCATTCTGGTTCAGACCGCCGAAACTGAAAATATCAAGATCCTGCAGAAAGAAGTCGCGCTTTTCCGGAAAAAATAGAGAAAAGCGGCTAAGGTTGACCTGACGATTATCAACTTCTGTGGCGGAGAAATCAGTATTAAACGTCATCGCCCCCGTCAGGTTCGGAGTGATTTTATAAAACACATTCAACGACGGGTCATAACGCTGACCAGTAACATTAGTCGTGTAATCTTCGTTGGTCGCTGCGGTAATGGAAGGAATAATATCCAGGCCCTTGCCCTGTCGAATATCACGAATTCCTGATATCAAACCCGTCGTTGTCGGGTTAATACGACGATTAAATGACGACCACGCCATATCTTCGCGCTTGCGTGAGACAGTACGCGCAATGGTGAACCCCCACTCCTCTGTTTCAGGATCAAAATTCAGCGTGTTAAAGGGGATGGCGACTTCGGCTGTCCAGCCATCTTCATCAATTTTTGACTCTACCCGCCAGATTCCTGTCCAGTCCCGGTTCAGGTCATTGGGGTTCTCGTAAATGCCTTCGCGTCGAATACCGTTGGGGTTTACCTGGAAATGGTAACCGGTTCTGCCGTTGTTGAAGGTATCGAGAATGAACTCAAAAGAATCATCACTACCCAGACCACCACCCTGAATCAGTTGGCGCGCAATGATTTCATCCGCATCACTGTCATTAAGCCGGGCAGCTACATAAAAGAATCGATCACTATAGGTAATATAAAAAACAGAACTTTCGGAGGGCTCACCATGATCTACAGGCTGGAACTGGTGTAAATCACTGATTACTGTTGCAGATTGCCAAATTGCGTCATCCAGCACACCGTCAATAACCGGCGCATCTGTGGTACGTGCGATTGAAATCCTCTTGCGCCCCTGGTTGGCATCAAGAGTCCCGGAAAACTCATTGCGGATGTCTGTACCAAATTCACTTTCCGGCAGTTGCGCAGATGCAAATGGCACAAAAAAAAGTGCCGTTACGAATAAAACATTTTTCGTATTCAAGTAATGCAGCATGAGAAAGATAAGTGGCAGATACCGGGATTTGTGCGCGAGTATAGCGATGACTTCTGTTATGTAAAGCTATGAATGGGTATTCGGATAAAAATCCCCGGAATATTCACAATTTTAATTAATCAGAAATACTTACGCGCCTAAACAAGGCATCCTGCACTATGATGAAACATCTATGAAATCAAAACGTAAGTATTACGCAATATTAATACTTTCAGATCTTTTTATAAGAGAAAATTGAAATTAGAGTGCCTTAAAACCGTCAATCACAGCCGCTATAAGGTCCGGGGGCAGTACCAATGAGTGATTGCTAAAAAGCAGACCCTGGTTGTTTCAGAAACTCTTCCTCTTCGGCACTGGACTGCCTGCCAAGAATCTCATTGCGATGGGGATAACGCCCGAAGCGGTCAATGATGACCTTGTGGCGCTTTTCGAAATCAAGATTGAATTCCAGGCCAGGACGAGAGAATAATTTAATAGCCTGCTCGTGAATTATTTTAGACTCGCTATGCATGTAGGGCATGATAAGAAAAGCCTGCTGACTGAATTCAAGTTGTTCTAGTACCCCTGCGGTAACGGCTTCCTGAGCCAGTACCAGTGCCTGCGCATCCCATGCAAAAGCTAAAGACTGGTCACGAAAAATATTTCTTGAGAACTGGTCCAGCACAATTATTTCGGCAAGTCTGCCAAGAGCGGTTGAGCGCCAGCCATACAATTCGCCAGCAGTAGCGGCGTCATGGACCTGAAGAAACCTTTGCCGTATCAGTTCATCAAAGTCAGCATCTTTTTTGAACCAGGATTCGCTGGGGATTTCCTCAAACCAGAAAGAGATTACTTCGGCAGCTTGCATAATCAGCTACCAGTATCAGGAATCATGATGCTCATAGAGCCACTCAAGAAGATCATTCCACATTTTCGTAATCTGATCATTATTTGGCATGATGCCAGCCGAAGGTAATTCCATAGTGATCACCGGTATGCCGAGGTTTATACCTGCATAATTCCCCAGTGACCCCGGATAAACACCGAGTAAATGCAAATGCAATTCACCAATTCTTTCTGGAGGCTCAGGGGGGCCGTCATAATCAAGCAAATGGTAAGGGGCGTGAACCGAAACAATGACATCAGGTTTGAACGTATTAATCTGCTCTACAACCCATTGCACTTCCGGTTCGCTGGCAGGAAAATCACCTGGAAAACGCCTTGGATTTCTGCTGGTGGTATTCTTCCAGTAATCCTGCGCCAGATCCTGCCAGTCATCGGATGGAAAGTTGCGATTCAGGTCAACACCATTGGCATTTTGTCGAATAGCCTGACCATCCAATAATCCATCAGGGTTTACTGTCGGCGCAAAACGCCAGTGAAAATCCTTGTTATCACTCTCACTCAGCAAGGCCATCCACTTGAACATAATGGAAATGGAGGAATATTCATCACCATGAATTCCGCCCATAATAAGGATGCGCGGTTTCTCTGAAGCATCTACCTCAGGTAGAAAGTCTCTTACCACTATTGGCCGACTCTGGACGGTAAAGGCACCACCAAAAACCAGGTTCTGGGCTAAACAATCAGCAACGGAAACGCTACCCAGTTTGTTACCAATCTCTCGGCATAATGCCAGTACACTGCGTTGCTGGGTCTCATTTGCAATGACAGACTGAACAGAAGGCTCCTGGGCAATCGAACTTTCCATGGCTGGACTTTCCTCGGCCGGGAGGTATTCAGGCACCTCTTCTCGCAAAATAGTAGCAAGCTCCGAGCCTTCTTCTTTAGTAATGCTAACGCTAATGTCCGTGGATCTGTTTTCGCCCTGAGACACTGCATCAGATGAGCGTGGCATGGGTGAGACCATGTCCTGATTTTCTGATGAGTCTGTTGTACTACTGAGATCTGGAGAATCGGCAGGGATAATGCTTAATTGAGTACAGCCCGAAATCATGAAAAGCAGAGCAATTGTTAGGAGGATGTTTTTATTAAATGTTTTCTTTCACTCCTATTGCCCTTTAATCACGATATCTAATCTGCGAACTTATATATTTCATTTCGGGGAAGGGTGCTAGCCATTACCTTCGTAGATAATTTGCCATCCCGTTTCGGATTCACGCCACAATTGCTCTTTCCAACCACGCCACTGGTAATTACTACTTTTATAGTCCTGATAATAACGCACCGTTACCAGCTCCGGGTTGCTCAGGTCCGCATAGAAGCTTACTTTAGAGGCCTCAACCTGAATCCATTTCTTGCCGTTATTGACCCGGCTCTTATAGGCATCCCACTGAGATTTGTCGCGCTTAAAATCGTTAAAGTCATTGGCATAATAGGAGAGAAAAGCGTTGTTATCCCGGGCTTCCCAGGCTTGTCGCCAGCTTCGAAAAGCCTGTTCCAGGGCAGAGCTGCGTTCGTTCACATTTTCCGATTCTTCCCAGGCCAGGGGGCGGTCAGAGAGCACCATATGTGTGATCCCGGTAGAAATATAGCTGCGCAATTCAGTAAAACTTTCATTATCGATCACGACACAGCCATCACTATCCAGCAGGGGACGGGTACTGACATCTTTCGGTAATCCGTGGAGCCAGATTCCTGATCCTGTACGACTGGCTTAGCGATCAATGACATTGGGATAATTAAGAGGGAAAGCCCCAAAGCCATAAAAATCTACTAGTTGTTCGTCAGTTAAAAAAGAGGTTAGCCGATAAACGCCTACCGGTGTTTTACGATCCCCCTCCTCTTCCTTACCAAAGCCATTTTTACCAATAGAAACAGGAATCACCTGGCGCAATTCCATACCACCGGCATCACTTCTTTCAAGCACGTTGAGTTTACCCTGCTTCAGATCAACCCAGAGCAGATAACGCTCCTCGGGAGCAACTTTCAGCACACCTTTTGGCATCATTGGATTGTCAATGATACTGGCTGATCCGGAACTCATAGAATCAGGAGAATTGAAGCCAAGCGTTGGGCCCGACCCTGCCTGCGCTAAAAGCGTCAGGGGAAGCAGCATTAACAACACACCAGCCAGTGACTTTCGAGCACAATCACTACACTGTGTGATCTTTGCCGGTATGGTCTTATTTGCTGCAGGTCCTGTTTTCACTGGAGTTTTCCTCTGCCTGACTCAGGCAGAACGACATAAAGGGCAGAATGCATACCTACCGAAATCGGCTGAATCAACTATTGCAGCAGGCAAACCCGGGATAATGGGTAGTTCTATCTACCGGTTGCGGGTCGTGTCGCACGATTTTGCTGTTGTGGACGGGTGGGAACCGGCGGCGTACCGGGATTATTACGTTGAATCCCGGGACGCTGCTGAGCAGGGTTTTGTGTACGGGACTGCCCACGACTCCGGTTTTCTTCAAAACGTCGGCGCAATTCCTGTTGACCTTCAGCGGGAAGATTCCGGAATTGTTCAAATCGATTGCGCACTGCTCGCTGGCGTTCAGGTGGCAAATCCTGGAAACGGTTGAACCGGTTCCTGATGCTTTCACGTTGTTCCGGAGAACGCTGTACCCAACCTCTGAATTGCTGTTGCACATTGCCCCGTTGTTCCGGGCTAAGAGACTGCCAGCGGCGGGCTCCATTTCGTAAACGTTCCTGTCGCGAAGGAGGCAAGGCATCCCATTGAGGCTGCATTGGCCCAAGTATTCCCTGTAAGTCAGCTGGCAGTTCATCCCAGGCAACACCATCCTGGGCCTGTGCCGCTAACGGCAAAAACCAGATCAAAAAACATAATGTCCAGAATGGTGATTTCATAATGTTTGGTCGTTTATCACTATCATTTACCCACCTTAGAGACCTTCTCATTATTCAGTCCCCACTTGCGTACTCAACCGGCTTTGCTCACGGTCGTTGCTACTCGATAAATCGGAGGTAGCAACATCAAGATCTATAAAAACGTCATCTGCAAGGATATCCGGGCTAATCCATTCTCCTTCTTCAGTTTCAAATTCGGCGAGAAATTCCAGCATATTAATAAATAGAAACTGAGACTCAGCATCTGCCATTGCACCGCCCTCCTGCTCAGTGGAAGGTTGACTGAAAGCCTGCACCGAAGATACCGCCAACAAGCAGAAGATAATCCTAGACTGAAGATTCATTCTCCTCCAGCCACTGGTAAAACTCGAGATTCTCAAAAAATTCCAGACTTTCTGTCGAGGTAAAAATATCAAGGTCTTCAATCGCCATACCGTTGTCAGGCGAGACTGGTACAGGAACATCCGGTTGACCAGGATAAAATACGGAAACTACAAGCACCAGAACACAGGCAGTAATCAGCCCTCCAAAAGGTGAAAGAAAGGTTCGGCCCTGTGACTGCTGTCCATGTTCTATCGCGGCATGTCGAATACGGTTTAACCGGGACAGTGTTTGCCCATCCATACTGTCACAGCTTTTATCAAGCGCATCTGTGGCCCTGTCCAGAAATGCCTGTTCCTGCATTGCCTGGATTTTTTCGGACTGCTTGTTTTGACTGTCGTTATTCATGCCAATGCTCACCGAGGCTTTCACGCAAACTGTGTATTGCCCTTGAATAATGTGTTTTTACACTTCCTTCCGCACAAGCCATAGCTGACGCCGTCTGCCTGACATCCATCCCTTCCCATGCTCTAAGCATAAAAGCCTGTTGCTGGCGTAAAGGTAAACTCTGCAAAGCCTGTTCCAAAGCCTCCATGCTCAATCCGGTTTGAAGTTCCTGTTCCGGACTTCTGCCGGCTTCATCCATCACACTCTGGAATGGATCCTCATCCTCATCTGTATTACTGCCAAGCCACGACCTGAAGCGGTTTCTTACCGTATTACGACGATACCAGTCCCGGATTCTGCTCTGTAAAATTCGATGAAACAGGGCATGCCACTCATCTTCTCGCTTACGCGGATACTTCTCCACCAGTTTGAACATGGCATCCTGAACAATATCAAAGGCATCATCGGAATTACTTGTTGCTATCTGTGCAATACGCAAGGCGCGCTTTTCCACTGAAGAAAGAAATCTTTCCAATGCGTGGTTACTATCCAGCGCCTCTCTCCCGGTATGACCATTGTCTTGATCATTATCATAGCCCAGCACTATATAGGTGTCACTTCCGCCTGCCAGTGTAGTCATGGATATCATTCGCCTGTGTGAATCTTTTCTGCTTCATCCTATAAAACGCAATAGGGGGCTTCGGGTTGACACGAAATCCGGTTTTTTTTCGCCATCGCAGAAAAAATCACAAGCAACTGAATTAATTGATAATTTAAGGATATATTTCAATTATTAGGGTTTGCAGGCTGCAATTCGGCGGAAAACCATGGGATTTGCTGTAACCGGCAAATATTTCTGGGGAAATGAGAGGTAGCAAGGCGCAAAAAAGAACTGCCCGGTTTGCCGGCAAATTTATTAGCCCGGGATTAGGCCTTTTTCAGGACAAGGCTTTATGGCGTGAAAGAGGGTTTACCCGATTGGCAGACGTGGCACAAGTAATGCCTGTAATTGATCCCGTTTGCCGGCTACTTCAGCTTCCCGGGAATTCAACACGCCTTCCACCCTGCCGCTAAAGCGTGCCATTGATTGCTCCGGGCTCAATTCCCACAGTACCCGATCGCAGCCGGGATAGTGAAAAGCAAGTCGATTGGCTTTTTGGCGCACTTCATAAACTATCGGCTGTCCCCAGTCGGGATAGAGATAGAAGCCATCACCATGGAAGTCATTGATGCTGGTGTCGACCAGTACAATAGCTCCTTTTATGACGCCTGTTGCAGATTCCTGATTCTTGACCAGATGGTAAGCAATATTGCTGTCACGAGAAGCGGAGGCGGTAAATACAGGCAAACTGACCACAAGCGTCGTGCTCAACTTTAACAGCCTGCGTCGCACAAACGATGTTTGCTTTGGCGTTTTGGAAAGCTCTGGAAAATTCAGTGTTGGCATTACAACACCCTGTAATAGGTAAATTGCGACCTGTCAGGATTGGTAAGACGCTCTCCAGTTCCTACGATCATGGTGCGAGACATCCATTCATAAGGACCGTTAGGCGCTTCAAAAAAAGGCGTAAAACGAAAATACAGTTTAGTCTGACCCGGATTATCGGGGTCCGGAGAGCGGTGCAGGTAACCGCGATTATTTATATAAATCCAGTGCCCATCATCGGTTTCCAGCATATAGTGGGTGTTTACCTTAATACCCTCGCTGAGGTCCTTGAAGATGGCATAGTCAGCACCACTGTAGGGAACTACTCGCCCACTGAGCATTGGTCCGTAAATAACACCGGTAGCCGGAGGCACATAACCTTTTCCACCTCGCGGCCCAACGAAGTCAATTCGCTCGGCGAAATTCATGGTTACTGAAAAGGCGTATTCCAGTTCCAGTCCGGGGATTTGCAGATCAGCCATTAACTTGTCCTCTGATATTTCCTAAGTCCGTAAAATTACTGTTTCAAGTTGTTATGAGGTGAACACCAAATTAGCCGTCAGATAATTTCATGAAAATGAATAATGCTATGGTCGGGATTATGATGTCGTTCTCCAATCCCGATAAAGACAGTTTTTGCCAACCATTCATGGGGACCAGATGGAGTATCAAAGTAAGGCGCTACCCGAAAATAGGCTTCACCACCTTCAGTTACATTGTGCTCATATCCCAACAGGTTCATGTAGATCCAGGTGCCATCACTGGCCTGCAACATCATATGAGCATCCATTTGCCCGTTACTGGCAAAGTCAGCACCACTCTGGGGTACTACCCTGCCCTGTAATTTAGGTCCCCAGATTTCGCCCCCCGCGGCAGGTTCAAAGGTTCTGCTACGCATGGGACCCTGGAATTCGATATGCCCGGCGCTGTCGATTCGCATGGTGAAGGCATATTCATGGTTTATCGCCGGAATGGCCTGTTCTGCCATGTCTTGTGCTATATCTTGAGCCATTCTCTTCCCTCCGGGTCGAGTGTTAATATTCTTTAGACAATTTCATTAATCAAGCAGACACAGTCACATGCAATACAGCTACGCTGTTCTGCAACAACACCTTTCCGGAACCAGCCCGCAATCAGAATCACCCCCCCGGTGATTTCAAATAAACTGGTAGCGAGCGACACTGGAAAGATGAATGTCCGCTATTCCCCCGGCCGCCTTCAGGGCTGCCCAAGGCGCTTAAAGTTTATCGGGCGGATCTTCACCATTAAAAAAGGCATTCAGATTACCCAGCACCCGCATTCCCATTGCCTCTCTGGTTTCTTCAGTGGCACTACCCAGATGAGGGAGTAACACAACGTTATCCAGATCAATCAGCTCCTTGGGAACTGTCGGTTCATTTTCATAAACATCCAGTCCTGCGCCGGCGATTAACTTTTTCTTAAGAAACTTGATCAGTGCTTTCTCCTCCACAACATCGCCACGCGAGGTGTTGATGAGAAAGGATTCGGGCCGCATATACGCCAACGTTTTTTCATTGATCATATTCCTGCTTAACGGACTACTGGGACAATGCACGGCGACAAAGTCTGACTTGCTCATCAACCAGGTCAGTTCAGCACAGTATTCAGCCTGCAGGCGTCTGGACTCATTCTCTGGTAAGGGCTTACGGTTGTGGTAAAGAATTTTCATGCCAAAACCAAAATGGGCTTTCTCAGCCATCGCCTGTCCAATACGTCCCATGCCGACAATACCCAGGGTCTTGCCTGTTACCATTGATCCCATCAGATGTGTAGGATACCAGCCAGTCCATTCTCCTGCCCGTAATTGCCTTTCACCTTCTCCGGCCCTTCTGGCCAGCATCAACATCAGGGTCATGGCCAGATCTGCGGTTGCATCGGTTAGCACATCAGGCGTATTGGTCACAACCAGTCCCTTTTCTTTGGCGGCGTCCACAGCAATATGGTTATAACCAACACCATAGTTACCAATTATGCTGGCTTTAAAATCACCGGCTGCAAACAGACTCTCCGGCATACTATCGGTAACACAGGGACAAACTGCATCATATTCCTGTAGTGACTGTGCCAGCTGTTCCATGGACATCGCCGTGTCATCGGTGTTCAGGGTGACATCGAAGTTTGATGCCATCGCCTTTTCCACCTTTTCGGGCCAGCGTCTTGTAATTAATACCCTTGGCTTACTCAAAATCATACTCCAGTTGGGGGGTCAATCCGGAAACTGTCCACTCCGGTAGAGAACGCAAGCATAGAAGAAATGAATGCACAGGGAAACCCATCCGGGCTTCCCCCTGGGTAAAACCCGTCAAACCAGTGAATACGATGGTTCCAGAGATGTTAATTTTTTTCTGTTAATGGTAATCTCAGCACTATCTTGTAGTTAAAACAATAAATAACCACTTAACATTTCAGGGGAAAATTATGAACATCAGAAAGTTGCTGACAATTATTGGTATGTCAGTTCTTGTCACTGCTTGTGATTCAGGTGCTGTCAGCACGGAATCCAGTTTTGCCACAGACAGTGCCGCTCAGGCAGCTGCCGCGGGAATTTCCCACGGAGAATATGTAGCACGCCTGGGTAACTGCGTTGCCTGTCACAGTATTCCTGAAGGGGAACCACTGGCTGGCGGTTTGAAAATGGCAGTGCCCATGCTGGGTAATCTGTACACCACCAATATCACCCCTGATCCTGAAACAGGTATCGGCGATTACAGTTTCGAGGAATTTGACCGTGCCATGCGCTTCGGTGTGAAAAAAGATGGCCAACGTATGTATCCAGCCATGCCTTATCCTTCCTATGCCAAGATGTCAGAACAGGACATGCGTGCCCTGTATGACTTTTTCATGACAGAAATTGAACCTGTGAATCAGCCAAACCAGCCTGCTGAAATTCCGGGCTGGAAAGATAACGCACGACTGGCAATGGGCATATGGAACCTTCTCACTATGGATGATGAGCCCTACGTAGCTGATAGCAACCAGAGTGATGAATGGAATCGTGGCGCCTATCTGGTTCAGGGTCTTGGACACTGTGGCGCTTGCCATACACCACGTGGCCTGTTGCAGCAGGAAAAAGGACTTGATGAAGCTGACTCTTCCTATCTCGCAGGTGCTCCGCTTGACCACTGGTCAGCTTCCAGCCTGAATGGCGATATTAATAGCGGCCTTGGCCGCTGGACAGAAGAGGACGTGGCTGAATTTCTTGGTACTGGCCATAACCGTTTCGGTACCGCTTTTGGCACCATGGTGGAAGTTGTAAACAACAGTACCCAGCACATGAGTGATGTGGATCTCAATGCCATGGCTGTTTACCTTAAATCCATACCGCCGGTGGCTGAAGTCAATGCTACGCCATGGAATTATGAAGGTGGCATCACAGAAAATTTACTCGCTCTGGAATTCAATGCTCCTGGTTCACAGGATTACTATGAATATTGCTCCAACTGTCATGGTACCGACGGCATGGGTTACTACCCATATCAGCCGCCGCTGGCAGGCAATCCGGTCATAATGGACCCTGATCCCAGCTCACTCATCAACATCACGCTAAATGGTTCGCTGCGCGTTATTGCCGAGCAGGGCCCGGACGTGAACGACATGCCTTATTTCAGACAATTACTGAGTGATGCGGAAATTGCGGACGTGCTAACCTATATTCGTTCCGCCTGGGGACATAAAGCCTCAGCAGTAAGCACTGCCCAGGTTACTGAAGTGCGAGAAGCTTCTGACCCGAGTCGTAATGATGATATCTTCACCTTACGCATGAAATAATTCTTCTCATTGAGAAAGGTATTGAAAAAGAGTCGGCTTGCCGGCTCTTTTTTTTCACAATAAATTATTCACCGGGTTCAGTTATTATTCATCCGGGTTGAACCACTATAGGCTCAAATAGCATCAGTTAAAAATAGTGCTGTAATGTTTGCTAAAAATTTTTCTAAGGGAAACAGAAATGAAAAACCTTTGCCTGAACAGATACTCTCATAACTATTTATTATCCCTGCTAGTGGTGATGACCTGCTCATCTCCCCTGCTTGCACAAAACCAGTTCAACCTGAACGAACTGCAGGCAGGTCAATTAGTGTTAAATCTCAGCGCTACTGAACAACTCAGTGTTGACCAGGATACGCTGAATGTTTACATGCAATATTCTGCCCAGGGCAGAAATACCTCAGCGCTGCAGAACGAAGTTAATGAAGCCATGCGGGAGGCACTTGAAATTCTGGACGCTACAAATAACATCGAGTACTTCACCCAGCAGTACCATGTTTACAATATGCAGGGCAGAAACAATCAAACCCCAACCTGGCGTGCCCAGCAAAGTATTCAGATGAGTAGCATAAATACCGAAGCACTGCTTGTGGTGACGGCAAGACTGCAGCAACAGGGTTTGACTGTGAACTCGATGAATTACAGTTTATCCAGTGAAAAATACGAAGAAGTATCAGACTCGCTGATGAATGCCGCATTACAAAAACTTCAGGCGCGCGCCAACGAAGCTGCCAGCACTCTTAACAAGTCAAATGCAGCCCTGGTGGAAGTGAGTTTGAATGGCGGTAATAACCAGCTTTTCAGAGGAGCAAGGGCAAGTATGGCGATGGATTCCATGGAAAGCATGGCGATACCGGTGGCCGAGCCAGGAACCACACAGGTTAGCCTGACCGTCAGCGCAAGAGCATTACTTTCACCCTGATCATGGCTGTGAACTCTGCTAATGACCTTTATCTGGCCGCCAGTGTCAGAGAGCTTGATCGGCTTGCCATCGAGGAACACCATATTCCCGGATTTACCCTGATGAAACGCGCCGGCCATGCAGTTTTTTCCGCCTTGCTTGGAAAATGGCCTGCAACAAAACACATTATCTGTTTCTGTGGCAGCGGAAATAATGCCGGCGATGGCTATGTAGTTGCTGCGCTGGCTGCAGAAAAAGGAATTAACACGACAGTTGTAGCGCTAGGTAATCCGGACAGCTTATCCGGTGATGCGCGCCTGGCCTACGACATGGCCGCGGAAAAAAAGGTCGATATTGTCTTATATGACAAGCTGGATTCCAGAACATTATTTTCTGATTCAAAAAATCAGGGCGTTATTGTTGATGCCTTGCTGGGAACTGGCTTGACCGGGAATGTCAGAGGGGATTACCGGGATGCCATCGCACTGATAAACACCTTACCTTTGCCAGTGGTGGCGGCAGACATTCCTTCCGGGCTATGCAGTGATAGCGGCAGGATTCTCGGAATTGCAGTGAAGGCAGAAATGACCGTGACGTTTATTGGCAGGAAACTGGGGCAAACTATTGAGCAGGGTCCTGCCATTTGCGGTGAACTGGTTTTTGATGATCTTGGTGTGCCCGGGGAGATATACTCCCATGTCGCCCCGGCCACGCCCTGATCAGATCGTTACAGTCCGTTGGTTTTCTGAAAGAATGGATTACCTTCATCGTCAACCATATCCAGCAGGAATTTGTTATTTTCCTGGCAAACATAGTCCTGAAGTTCCTGGTCATCATTCCAGTTGATATCCCACTGCACTGTCCATGGTTCGGTGTAGGCACCTGGATCATCAATTACAGCAACATAATGCAGGACTTCCTTGAAGGGCCGGGTTATGTATTCAATTGTGTGTAACTGCTCTGTGTGCATATGCCCGTTGTAATCTATCCAGGTTTTCTCGTTATAACCGATAGTATCAACCACCAGCGTATCACCCTCCCAATGGCCAACAGAATGGCCGAAATAGGTTGGGTTCAATTCTTCCAGTGGCGGATGTTCGCGACCATCCATATGAATTTCTCGCCACACATGCCCGCCACCTTCAAAGATAATCAGAATACGATCACGGTTCTGGATTATTTCTGCAGGATAAGGTGTGCCCATGGAACGTGGGCCGCCGGGAGGCAGGCAGAAACCTTCCGGGTCATATTTCACCAGGTTGGAGCGATTATAGGCCCACATGGCCTGTGCCCAGGGACGAAAAGGCGGACGTTTGCCTTCATCAAAGCCTTCCATGCGGGCAGCAATATTAGTGACGTAGGGTAAATTCCAGACTCCGTTACCACCCAGATCGACAGTGCCATCAGGCAGTCGTGGTGTTGGTGTTCTGGGACTATCCTCGGCCGGACGCTGCGCAAAAACAGCGCCAGTGCACAATAGCATGCCTGCCATGGTAAAAATTGTTATAAGCTTTTTCATTACTTCCCCTCTCTATATTTCCTTGACTCTTATTGTACTTACTAAATTTCGTAATCTTGTAAAATGTTTATTTTCTACTATTTTTCAGCTAGTTAGAAGCTAATAGTAGTTACTCCCAGCGGCCGACTGTCTTACCGTCGCTAAACTGAGCGCCAATGAAAAGCCCTCCGGGAGAGCCATCTTTCATGGGGTAGGTTTTGATTGTGACATCGGCCCCGGCAGGAAATGTCGATGGCCTGACACCCTGTCGACCCAGATTATTTGGACTTCCCCATTCCAGACTCCACTCCACCTCTTTTCCGCTTTCATCTTTTACCATCAGTTGTATCCAGGTATGCGGATTAGTGAACTGAAACTCCTTAATAGTCCCTGAGAGTGCAAGCACTTCATCCTGGTTAAACATGGCATTGGAATGGTGGGAAAACGCAGGACTTATACCCATATTTGCCATTAACAAGACAAGCAAAAACATATTCTTCGATAATCTGGAACTCTTCATCATCCTCACCCCTGTTACCAATAGCCGTTATTTTACTGGCCCGGATTAATGTCTATTATCTTCCCATCCGTACCAATGGTATATGTCCAGCCGGTATTGGGATCAATAGGATTTCTGTTATTTTCATTACAGGCATAATCATATACGCGCGCGCCCTCTTCCAGTTTTCGATAGCGCTTGGTGACTACCCAGGGTGCAGTCAGAGCCTTGGCATCATTGATAGTCATTTGTGCTTCCATCATACCATCATCATTTATATGCATGCGGGTGACTATGTGAGCTGCATCACTGAGTACCAGGCCGGTTCGATCAATGATGGTATTGCCACTTTCAGAGCTGTGCAAACTCAGGGTATCAAACACGAGTGTGTCACCTTCCCAATAACCAACAGAATCACCTGTATGGGTTGGCCACATATCATTTGCCGCGGGATGCTCCCTGCCGTCGGTATAAATACGCATTACGTTGGGTCCGTTTTCAGTAATGATCCAGACTTGTTTCGGCGTAACGGCAAATTCATACACATCCGGCAAATTCATTAATCGGGGAAAGCCGGTGGGAATACCACAGAATGAATTGGGATCGGGAAAGACGCCAGCATCACGAAGCGCCAGATTAGCCAGATACTTCGCTTCATATGCATCGTTATATGGAGGGTGTTCGCGAACCCCTACTGCGGTTGATCCGCCGTCGCCAATTTTGGTGTCCTGGTCAAAAATGGTGCCTCCCATCATGGCCCACACGCCACTCCAGTCAGGCAGTTCCTGGGCATTTACAGAACCAATAAAGGCAAAATGGCTGAACAACAAAAAAATTATGGCACGCTGCATGATGACTTTGGCGATTGAAAATCGCCTCTCCCCTCTTTATTGCTTGGTATGACTTGATGTGACAATTCAATTACGATTAATCAATAGTCACTTTCTTATTTTTTCTTTATACAACACTTCAGCTAAAAAAGCGGTGCTATGCTATATAGACATACATGGGTTTTTATATCACTGCCATTTGCATGGAGTAAAGGCCTGGCAGCCGAATCCTTTATCCTTGCAAATTCTGTTTAGCTAGATCCCAGGCAGATAAAACTCAGTCTTGCAGGTAGCGAGCGGCTGCTTCAAGGTCACATTCCTGACTGCTCACACTCACATCTGGTCGGTAATCCCACTGGTAACTGCCTGTTACCGGTTGTGCCAGATAATCTCGATCCATAAGAGTAAATGAATAGGTAGCTGTGCTGCCATCAGCATCCAGTGAAATTCTTTCTATCAGTTTTTTGCCAGCCCCTGATCCAATACTGAAAATATTGCCTATAGGATTGTCAGTAAAATTTGTCGTTTCAATCACCAGTGTTTCATCTTCCCAATGTCCCACTGAGTGCCCCTGGTAAAAACGGCTCTCCAAACCAGGGTGTTCACGTCCATCCATATACACCGTGCGTGTAGCACCCATCCAGTCCGCATTGATTTCAATGTGCCCGCCTACCTCTGTCAGTCTGTTCGCCGTGGGATACATCATCAGTGTTGGGCTGGTTGCAGCAATGCATTGCGCCTGGGCGAAGGCTTTGCTGGTGTCATAGGCCTCAAATGAGGCCTGTCCCGCTGGTGTCAGCAGCCAATCGGAACTGCTGTCCACAAATACGAAAAGATTGGTTCTAACCGGCACCCAGGTGCCCAGAACCGTTTCTGCTTTTTCCACATTATCGCGTTCCTGCTGACGTGCATAGGCAACAGAGACCAGAACAATGGAACCATCTTCACGGATTACTTCCCTGCCCAGAACTTCATTTTCCCGGCCTATATTATTGGGGCTAACATAGACAACTATCCTGTCTCCGGGCTGCAGGGCATTCCTGTCAGTCCCCATGGGAGCGATTAACGAGGGACCATCAACTTCAATATCAACCTCACGACCAGTCTCTGTCCTGAGAATTATTGAGCCGTGGGGATTGGTGAAGTTGAATTTGATTACTTCACCTTGCAAGGTGATGACAGTGTTTCCGTCATAGGTGAAATTGCCATGATGGGAGAACGATGGTGAAGCCCATGCCGCGGCGAAAAACAGGGTATAGGTAATAAATTTTTTCAAACCTGAAATCACGTCATTGTCCAAAATAGATTAAGTACAGAATCTGCTCTGGTGACATTAGCATAAATTTTATATGAAGGTGCTGCAGAGCCAGATTTACAGCAATAAGATCGAAGAGAAGAACAAAAATGGATGGGTCTGGGTGGGTAAACCGGCATGTCTTTCATGAAGCGGCAGCTTCATATGCCGGGAACGACCGCAATCTGTGATTGCGGGCTGGAGATGAATAGCAGGACTTATAGGAAACTTTTTGAAGTAAGGAACAAAAATTGGTGGGTCTGGGTGGATTTGAACCACCGACCTCACCCTTATCAGGGGTGCGCTCTAACCAACTGAGCTACAGACCCAATTTTTGTTCAGTCGGATTCAGGTATACCCTGCACCGACCTCACCCTACTTTCTACAAGTGCCTGGGGTGCGCTCTAACCAACTGAGCTACAGACCCAAATTTCCTTCAGGGCTCTCTCGGAAAATGAGAAGGGCGCATTATACTTATTACGCTTAGCCAGACAAGTGCTTTGATTTAAAAAGCGTAGATCACTTTAACAGACTGAACTGCTGGACGGCCTTGCTGTACTTCCGCAACAGGCGATATCCGAGCAAAAGGGCAACCACCCCCCCGTATAAGACGGCATCAAAATAGCTCGATCTGACAATCCAGATCACATGTAAAGCACCCAGAATTGATGCTGCGTAAGTAAGCCTGTGCAAACGCTTCCAATTCCTGCCCAGTTTACGCTGGGCGATATTGAGTGAGGTTGCCGCCAGTGGTGTGAGAATTATGAAGGCAGCAAAACCAATGGTAATAAAAGGTCTTTCAGCGATTTCAGTGCCGATATCGCCCCATTGCCACTGCAGTAGAAACATCAGAAACACCAGCAGATGCATGCACACATAGAAGTAGGCAAATAAACCGATCATGCGCCGAAAGCGAAATAAAACAGGCCAATTAAACAGGTATCTTAGCGGTGTAATTGCCAGGGATAATATGAGCAAGCGGATGGCCCACTCACCGGTCTCCAAAGACAGAAACTGCGCCGGGTCAGGGCCGAGCAGATTCTCGCCACCGGTAAATGCCAGATAAACGGCATACGCCAGATAAGCACCCGGTGCCAGACAAAGCAGGAAAATGGCAGGTTTGGCCAGAAAGCTCATCAGTTCGACGCTGCCGCTATCAGGAATTTAATAAAATCTGCGTAAATCCATACCGTCATACAGGCTCGCTACTTCATCGGCATAGCCATTGAACATCATGGTATCAATGCGGCGTGGCATGAACAGGCTGGTGGGCAGACGCCTTTCACTGGCCTGACTCCAGCGCGGGTGGCTGACCTGGGGGTTCACATTGGCATAAAAACCATACTCGCTGGCCTGAAGATCTCTCCAGGTATTGTTCGGCATGGTTTTGGTGAAGCGAATCGCAACAATGGATTTGATACTTTTGAAACCGTATTTCCAGGGCACCACCAGGCGCAGTGGCGCACCATTCTGAGCTGGCAGAATATCGTTGTATAGACCCGTTGCTATGGTTGCCAGAGGGTGCATTGCTTCATCCATGCGCAGGCCTTCCTGATAGGGCCAGTCAATCGTGGCAAATCGTGAGCGCTGGGCAGGCATCTGTTCAGAGTCCACCAGGGTATCGAACTGAACATAGTTAGCATCACCCGTGGGCTCAAAACGTTTCAATAAATCACCCAGCGAAAAACCCACCCAGGGAATCACCATTGACCACGCTTCTACACAGCGCAGTCGAAACACTCTTTCTTCAAAGGTATGTGGTTTGAGTATATCTTCCAGACTATAGGAGCCGGGTTTGGCGCATTCGCCTTCTACCTTCACGGTCCAGGGCTCAATACTGAAATCACGGGCATTACGAGCCGGATCGTCCTTTCCGGTGCCAAATTCATAGAAGTTGTTATAGGTCGACACATCATCGAACGGCGTCAGCTCTTCATCGGTATTAAAGGGGCCACTTGCCGGTGCCTCGGTGCGTGCAGCAGCCTTTTCTACCAGCCAGTCCGGTTTGGACGCCAGGTTGATGTCCGCGGGCGCCCTGGCAAACAGGGCATCTCCGGTCTGGGCATTGAGAGCTGAAGTCAGCAGTCCAGTACCTCCCGCCCCTACGGCAAGGCTACTTTTCAGGAATTTGCGGCGATCCCGGTATACGGCTTCAGGGGTAATCTCTGAAGAAGGAATCTCTTTCCTGGTTTTGATGATCATCTGGCCACTACTCCTGTCATTTTCTTGTATTCTGAATATTTCTTGTGCTTGCTTGTGTTGTTAATTCTGTCTGATACCTATTGTGACCGGTATATTATAAAAACTTTCCCAAACAACTTATTTTTCGACATCTGAGTCCGTTTCTCTTTGCGCAGCCGAATCACTGTTGGCAGCTAAATCTTCCTCGACGGGCGCCCCCTTTTGCTTTTCACTTTCATCACCCCTATCACTTTCACCATCTGGGGCGACAGTGGCAGGCTGTAATTTACCCAGCCACTTTTCACGCTGTGAATATATTGCCATTCCGGGCCCGGACAAGGCATAAATGATAGCCATGGAAAATAGCACAATGGGCGGATCCCATGACACGATGACGAAAACCAGCACAATCAGGATCATCACAATAAAAGGCACCCGGTTTTTCATATCCAGATCCTTGAAACTATAGTAACGAATATTCAGCACCATTAAGGCTCCCGCGATGAACGTAACCAGTGCCGCCAGCATGGCCACAAAGCGCGTTACTTCAACGTTATATTCAAAGCATGCCCAGACCATGAAAACCACCAGTCCGGCAGCAGCGGGACTGGCAAGGCCGACAAAGAAGCGTTTGTCCGTAGTGCCCAACTGAACATTGAAACGGGCCAGTCGCAAGGCGGCACAGGCCACATAAATAAAACAGATGGTCCAACCGGCCTTGCCCAGGCCGGACAGGGCCCAACTGAAACAGATCAATGCCGGTGCCATACCAAAGGCAATAAGATCAGACAGTGAATCATATTCAGCACCGAAGGCACTTTGTGTATTGGTGAGTCTTGCCACACGACCATCCAGACCATCCAGAAACATAGCGACGATAATGGCAACACAGGCATGACGAAAATCGTTCTGCATGCCGGCTATAACGGCATAAAATCCGGCAAACATGGCTCCGGTCGTCAGCAGATTGGGAAGCAGATAAATTCCTCTGCGACGAACCTTGCGCCCCCCCTCTGAGACAACTTCTTCATGATCATCAATCAGAAGGATCGATTCACTATTTTCTGCGTCATTTTCCTCGAAAGAAGCCGATTCTTTTTCGTCACTCATGGGGTCTTGATAATCCTGTAATATTAGTGAGATTTGCAATTATACGCGGTAAATCTGTCGAATTGGGCAAATACACGGCGACAATCTGGAAAAGAAAGGGAAATCAGGGGAGTTTTAATTTACCAAGAGGGCATTTTTGCTTAATATTGCCGCCCTGATTTATACAACTACTAAAAAACCACCGGAGTTATCAATGAATTATTTCAACACCCTTCCCCTGCGACTGCAGCTTGAAGAACTCGGGAAGTGTCGCTTCATGGATTCACAGGAATTCGCAAGCGGTGTGGAAAAGCTTAAAGGCAAGAAAATCGTCATCCTGGGTTGCGGCGCACAGGGCTTGAATCAGGGTCTGAACATGCGAGACAGTGGCCTGGATATTTCCTATGCCCTGCGCGAGGCCGCCATCAAGGAAAAAAGACAGTCCTGGGTCAATGCCTCTGAAAACAGTTTTAATGTGGGCACCATCGAAGAGCTGGTCCCTACTGCCGATCTGGTACTTAACCTGACACCAGACAAACAGCATACTCCGGTCATCAAGGGTGTGATGCCACTGATGAAGCAAGGGGCCTGCCTGGCTTACTCACATGGCTTTAATATTGTTGAGGAAGGAATGCAGATTCGTGATGACCTGACCGTCATTATGGTAGCGCCCAAATGCCCGGGCACAGAAGTACGCGAAGAATACAAACGCGGCTTTGGTGTCCCTACCCTGATTGCCGTTCATCGCGAAAATGATCCTAATGGCGATGGCCTTGAAATTGCCAAAGCCTACGCTGCTGCTACAGGTGGTCATAGAGCTGGCGTTCTGGAATCCTCATTCATCGCTGAAGTTAAATCAGACCTGATGGGCGAACAAACCATTCTTTGCGGCATGCTGCAGGCCGGCTCTATTCTGGCCTATGAAAAAATGCTGGAAAAAGGCATCGACTCTGCCTATGCCTCCAAGCTCATCCAGTTTGGTTGGGAAACCGTGTCCGAGGGTCTGAAGCAGGGTGGCATCACTAACATGATGGATCGTCTGTCCAACCCTGCCAAGCTGAAAGCCTTTGAAGTAAGCGAATCACTCAAGTCAATTCTACGTCCATTATTCGAAAAACATATGGACGATATTATGGAAGGTAATTTCTCTTCCGGCATGATGGAAGACTGGGCGAATAACGACGCGAAATTACTTGGCTGGCGTGAAGATACCGGCAAAACTGCTTTCGAGTTGTCATCAACTGAGGGCGCTCCGGAAATCAGTGAACAGGAATATTATGACAACGGCATCCTGATGGTTGCCATGATCAAGGCCGGTGTTGAATTATGTTTTGAAACACTGACAGCCGCTGGCGTTATTGCCGAATCTGCCTATTATGAATCTCTGCACGAAGTACCACTGATTGCCAACCTGATTGGCCGTAAAAAACTGTATGAAATGAATGCGGTAATTTCTGATACTGCGGAATACGGCTGTTATCTGTTTGCCCATGCCGCTGTACCCATGCTGGAAGATTTCATGAAAGCTGTGGATACAGACATTATTGGCAAGGGAATTCAGGCCAGGGATAACGGTGTTGATGACCGCGCATTGATTGAAGCCAATGATGCGATCAGAAACCATCCGATTGAAGCAGTAGGCCAGAAACTGCGTGGCTACATGACTGCAATGAAGAAAGTTGTCTGATAATCAGTCGCAAGTTACAAGTCTCAAGTCACAATAAAAAACCGGGTTATACCCGGTTTTTTTTACTTTTCAGCTTTGTGTTGGTGGTTTTCCCTGAAAGTTATTTCTGCTGCGCTGTGTAGTCATCATTGTCGCCTTCAGGATGAGAAGAAAGCTGTGAGCCAAGCAGAAATATGCAAAGCTTGACGATAAACCATATCGATGTGGCAAGTACCAACAATGCCAGTAATAGCAAAACCTCAACTCCATACTTCGAACAACTGCCACTCCAGCCACAGCCCATTGCTGGAATAAATCCCATAACAGTTAAAGTGCTCAACAATACTATGGCAAATAGCAACGACAGCAGTTCCAGGAGCCAGCGTCCAGCAGTTTTCTTCTGTGTTTTCATAGGTGGCTGGATACCAAGGAGATCAGAGTAACCTGCTCCAAAATGTTACAGAATTCAGAGCGCCTTGCCTGAATAAATGGAACTGAAAAAAAACCAGGCTATCGCCTGGTTTTTTTAGAGTGAAAGTGTCATCAACTTGCTGTATGAAATCAAAGCTGCAATCCTTCCCTGTAACTTGCAACTTGTGACTTGTGACTTGTTTCAAAGGCTGAGTATCTTTTCACCTCTGGCAACACCCGACACCCCGGTGCGAGCCACTTCCAGAATAGTGGTTCCCGCCAAAGCCTGGATAAAGCCGTCCAGTTTTTCTTCCGTACCGGTGAGCTGAATCGTATACATGGTCGGTGTTATATCGACTACATCGCCTCGAAAGATATCCGCTACCCGTTTTACTTCAGCACGCTGGGCACCGGTTGCCTTGACCTTGACCAGCATCAGCTCGCGCTCAATATGACTGCCCTCAGTCAGGTCAACCAGTTTGGCCACATCTACCACCTTGTTCAGATGTTTAATAATTTGTTCTATCTTGCGGTCATCACCAATAGTAGTGACGGTCAGCCGCGATAGCGTAGGATCATCTGTGGGTGCAACTGTCAGGGAATTAATGTTATAGCTGCGTTGCGAGAAAAGACCTACCACCCGTGACAAGGCACCGGGCTGGTTTTCCATAAGAATAGATATAATGCGTCTCATCTTAAGTCCTCTCTGTCTTGCTTAAAAACATTTCACTCATTGCACCGTTCCTGATAGCCATGGGGTAAACATGCTCATTTGGATCCACAGCCACATCAATGAAGACCAACCTGTCTTTCATGGCGAAGGCTTCCTTCATTTTGCTTTCCAGCTCACTCATTTTTTCGATACGCACACCAACATGCCCATAAGCCTCGGCCAGGGCAACAAAATCAGGCAGTGAATCGGCATAGGTGCTTTGCGAATAACGACCACTGTATTGCATATCCTGCCACTGTTTTACCATGCCCAGTGCTTCGTTATTGAGATTAACGATTTTTATTGGCAAGGCACATTGTTTACAGGTAGCCAGTTCCTGGATATTCATTTGAATACTGCCTTCACCGGTAACGCAGGCGACAATGGCATCCGGAAAAGCCAGCTGCACACCCATGGCAGCGGGTAGTCCGAATCCCATGGTGCCCAGACCGCCGGAGTTGATCCAGCGCCTTGGCAGGTCAAAGTGATAATACTGGGCAGCAAACATCTGATGCTGTCCCACATCAGAAGTAACATAAGCCTCACCATTGGTCACTTTATACAGCGCCTGGATAACCTGCTGGGGCTTGATCATTTCTCCCTCTGCAGGGGTCACGCCAAGAGAGTCACGCTCTCGCCAGTGATCAATTTTCTTCCACCATGCCGCCAGGGCTTCTGCATCAATCTTGATTTTTGACGCCTTCACCTGCTCCAGCATCTCTTCAAGAACAGGAACCACCGGGCCCACAATGGGGACATGGGCTGTCACTGTTTTGGAAATGGAAGCCGGGTCAATGTCGACATGGAGAATCGTCGCATTCGGACAGAACTTGGAGACATCGGAGTTTGTCACACGGTCATCAAAGCGTGCGCCAACTGCAAGAATTACATCTGCCTCACTCATGGCCATATTGGCCTCATAGGTACCATGCATTCCCAGCATGCCAAGAAACTGTGGGTCCGTTGCGGGGTAAGCACCCAGTCCCATCAGGGTATTGGTAATCGGAAAACCAAGGGCTCTTGCCAGTTGCTTCAGTAATTCGGAACCATCACCCAGAACAACGCCGCCACCGGTATAAAGAACCGGCCTTCTGGCGCTCATCAGTATTTCTACAGCCTTTTTTATTTGTCCGGAATGACCCTTGGTAGGTGGCGCATAGGAGCGGATCTTGATGCTTTCCGGGTATGCATAGGGAAAGGTCTCACCAGGGTCTGTGACATCCTTGGGAATATCAATAACAACAGGACCCGGCCTGCCAGTGGTGGCAATATGAAAAGCCTGTTTCACGATTGCAGGAATATCTTCAGCATTCTGCACCATAAAGCTGTGTTTCACGATGGGACGGGATACACCAATCATGTCAGTTTCCTGAAACGCATCCGAGCCGATGGAGTCTCGCGTAACCTGACCGGAAATAACTACCATGGGAATGGAATCCATATAGGCCGTCGCAATACCGGTAATAGCATTGGTAGCTCCCGGACCGGAAGTGACGAGCACGACACCGGGTTTGCCAGTTGACCTGGCATAACCATCGGCAGCATGAGTGGCTGCCTGTTCATGTCGCACCAGGATGTGCTCCACCTTGTCCTGATTAAAAATCGCATCATAGATGTGCAAGGCGGCACCACCTGGGTACCCGAAAATCAAATCAACACCTTCATCGTGCAAGGCACGAATCAGCATGTCTCCACCGGAGAGCATTTCCACAGTTAAGTCCTCTAAATAGTTAATTGCTGGCAATTTCCAGGCAACTTCAGTTCAAAAATGTCTAATCGTTTACATGCCACAGAAAACGCAAAGCACGAAACAACTGCTTAACAGCTTGTCTCTTGCATCTTGTATCCTGCATCTGCTTTTCAAGCCAGGCTCTGGTTGAACCTTTAGAGGCCCAGCACAAGATAGGTGCCGGGGAGCTTAACCTTTTCTAAACCCGTTCCAAGTTTAGTTGCTCAGTTAAAGCTGATCTCTGGGGGTCAACCAACATCCATTTAGGATCGATTGGTCCTGGCGACTGAACAAGGGATCTCCTGTCAGCCCGTCCACCAAGTGCCGCACTTTATGGGATTGAGGGGTGCTATGTCAAGCCAGGGCGTAAAAAAACCACTATCAGAATCAATGAGTTGTAGCGATAAACAAGCCAACACAAGTTTAAGCCACACTTTTTCTCTGCGAGTGTTGCAGGAATTCCCGCTATGGAGAGGTCAAACAGTGCTTTTCTGTATCAGTAGCTGTCAGCCACGCGTTCAGCCTCTTCCAGAATACGCAGGACATTTGCGCCCCAGATCTTGCGAATACTGTCTTCTGAATAGCCTCGTCTGACCAGTTCCAAAGTGACATTGAAGGTTTCGCTGGCATTGCTCCAACCGGAAATACCTCCACCGCCGCCAAAGTCAGATGAAATTCCCACATGGTCTATGCCGATCAAATCGACTGCATAATCAATATGATCAACAAATAATTCCAGCGTGGCATCTCCACCCTCCCTGATATAGGGGTTAAAAGCGACTATCTGCATTACACCGCCATTGTCTTTCAAGGCCAGCATCTGCTCATCATTCATGTTACGCGGATGATCAGTCAGCGCAGTAACGCTTGAATGGGAGGCAATAACCGGGGCTTTCGACGCACGCGTTGCATCGAGCATGGTCTGTCTGCTGACATGGCTAATATCTACCAATATACCCAGGCGATTCAATTCATCGACCACTTCATAGCCAAATTCGCTCAGCCCACCATGCTCCGTATCCATGTCACCAAACTGCGGTCGCGGTTGGGCTGAGTCACCAATGTCATTATGTCCGTTGTGTACCAGGGTCATATAACGGGCACCGCGCTCGCGGTAATCCTCCAGCAGGGACAAATCCTTGCCCATGGCAAAACCATTTTCTATTCCGATCAGGGCAACCAGCTTACCTTGTGCAGATAAAGCTCTGACTTCTGCTGCAGTATCAGCCAGTCCTATCTGATCAGGGTACATATATTCTGTCATGCGATGGATGGCATCAAATTTTGCCACGGCATCCGCTCTGGCTTTACGATAGTTTTCTTCTGTTCTTTCCTGCTGCCCCACATAAACAATAAAAAAGGCAGCATCCAGACCACCGCCATGCATGGCGTCCAGTGTCACCTGGGCTTCGGCGTTTGCCGGGTCATGTTCACTGGTAGCAAAATTCAGAGGGATATCGACATGGGTATCCAGGGCCATTACATTGTCATGAATAGCTCGGGCACGGGCTATCAAATCCGCCTCACTTGCCCCTGTAACGCTTAATGACATAAGTGAAGAAAAAATAATTAAGGAAAAAGAAAATAATCTTGTCATAGTAAAAACCATATTGGTTGGAAGTTTCTGGCGTATTGGAAATATTGCTTATAATTCAATCATCAGGAGTTAGAATCTACAGTTTGAAAAATAGCTTGAAGATAGTTTGAAGATAGAGAGGGATAAGTACAAAAAACTTTCTCTTTAGTGGGTCATGGAATAAATAACGTAGTTAACGGCAAAGCGATAAGCCAATGCTGTCATGGGTTCCGGATAGCCGGGTGTATCGGCATGCTCCCAGGCATCACCCAGGTCCATATTATGGTTAATGGCAACTACCAGCCTGCCATGATCATCATAGATCCCCCGCCAGTGCGGATCGTAACCATCCTGTTCATAGGTCACACCACGGTAAAAAGCGCCCAGACCGGGAATCTGAATTTTAGAATCCAGATCATACAAAACATGAAACACTTCATCATTATCAGGAATATCCCTGATTGGACGGTTCGGGAAAACCTGTTTCATGCCTATTTCAAACTGGCTCCATTCATAGCTTCCATGAAAATCATCAACCATCAGAAACCCACCACGTAAAAGGTATTCGCGCAATTTGTCCGCTTCCAGGGCATTAAAAGCCCAGCGCCCAACTTCCACAGCATAAAGCCAGGGATAGTCAAAAATGGAATCATCGGCGAGATTAATGCGTTCACCGCCTTCTCCGTTGTAAAGGGCCACCTGGGTAACATCTACATTGGTTAATCTGGAAATACCTTCTGTCAGGAAGTGTTCCGCCTCAGGCCAGTCAGTAGTCCAGGATCCACGTCCCCAACCTCCCCGACCTCCAAGATTATTTCCGTTGTACTGAAGTCTGGCAAACTGGAACTCCGAACCATCACGGTCTGCCTGTGTATTGCCGGAAAGACCCGGATTCACTGTCATGGAGCCCTGAGCTAAAGCGAATTGACCAGCCAAAAGGCTAAAGACAATCAATAGCGCTATCATGGAATATGCTCGCGCGCCCCGCCTGTGGGGAGAGCGAAAATTGAAAATTTTGGTGAATATAAGGTTGGTGTGCATATAAATTTCATGCCTGTTTGCAAGGAAGATCAGACAATAATAGTACGGTCTGAATGCAGTAGCTGGTTCAAATATAAACCACTCCCACGCTAATTAAAATAAGAGACATTCCAGACGCAAAAAATTAATGCCTGGTTGATCGCTGGACAATGGGTTTCAGGACAAAAAAGAAGCCTTAGCCGCTAGAAATTTAACCAGCAAGACTGCTTGCAGCTTTTTCTGCTTTTAAAACCTGAAGGTGTAATTAAATTTAAGTGACAAATCTGACCCCGTAGACTGAAAGGTATTATCCTTGTCCAGATCAGCAAGACCGTAATTAAAAACAAGAAATGCCTGACGTCCAGCTTCAGGAATCCAGTTCAGGCGTGAATTAAACCCCATCACTTCCGATACATTGTCATACTGGATTAAATTGCTCCAGGATAATCTGGAGCTGAACGCAATCTTGGTATCCAGTGTAAACAAGCGCACCGTAAAATCACCCTCAGGTAAGTTGATTTCAGTCTCGGTGTAATTCACGCCGATATCGTAATTGCGCGTAGGACGCCAGTTCAGACCAGCACCGCGCTGCCAGCGCGTACCGCTATAATAATCGCCAAAACGTGTACTTATGCGCCCGGATACAGCACGTTGGTTTCCTATCTGCAGACCCAGCAGATATTCATCAAAGGAATAATCCCCTGCAGGAATGACAATCACGCGACTACCGTCGGATGCTCGATTAATAGTGAAATTGGTCCGCAACACTTCCCGACTTTTCATGATGCGGGCAAAGGCGCTTTCACCTGAATTATTATTTGTCGTAAGGCGTAACCCCATATTCGAGGAAATCACCTCACCATCAGTAAGATCCCGTGATTCGTATGCATCCCATCCGGCATAAAAAGAACGCATATAGCCGCCGGGCCGAAAGAAATGCCGATAACCAAAATTCAAAGCATGGTCTTCCATGTCAGTCAGGGCTACAAACCCTACTGCCGGGTCAAAATTTTTCTCGACCCGCTTGTAATCATAACCACCACGCCAGCCCTGGTTATTCGGATAACTGATACCAAAACCATAGGAAGCATCATCTCCGGTCTTACCTTCGGTGTCAGATTTCTGGTAAAAAGCTACCCCCTGGAGCACCCTGCCACCAGGAAGGCGGGAATTACGATAACGGAAATCCACACCAATAAGATTATTATCAAGATTGGACTGGGGGTCACCGCTGGTAGCCAGGACACCAAGCTGGGATTCCTGCAATACGTTCAGGGCGGCCCGACCCACAAAAATTTCGGATGCCTCAACACCACTGTTTTCATCCTTGCCCTGGCTGATGATAAGAGTTCCAACATTCCAGTCTCCTACTCGCCCGCTAAGTTTCGCCCCCGCATTGATGTCCACAGGGGCTCCGGATGTACTCAGGCCTATGCGTCGTGAGAAAAAAGGCCGTGCATTTTGCGCAGCGGCATTGGGTACCGCAGGGTTACCACTACCGGCACCCTGGTTAAAACCGCCGGTGCCGATTTGGCCAAATTCAAAAATATCGGAATCACGGATAAAAAAGTCACGCCTCTCCGGAAAGAAAAGACTGAAGCGTGTCAGATTGACCTGTCTGGAATCAACTTCAGCGGCAGAGAAGTCGGTATTCAAAGTCAATGCGGCATTCAATTGCGGGGTAACTTTGTAAAACACATCAAGCTGAGGCTCAAAATTTTCTTCAGTGAACCCGGCTGGCCCGATCACCCGATCCTGCCTGAGCACCATGGAGGGCACAATATCAAGCCCCTTCCCCTGCTCGAGCCCTTCGAGGCCGGTAATGGTGCCGGCAATACTGGGGTTGATAGTTCGGTTACGCGAGACCCAACCTATACTTTCGTTACTACGGCGAATCGCGCGACGAAAATTTATTCCCCAGGAGTCAGAATCTGGATTAAAAGAAATGGTCTGGAACGGAATGCGCATTTCACTGTACCAGCCAGTTTCATCTCGTGTGGCATTGGTTTGCCAGATGCCGTCCCAACTACTTTCTATATTCGTAATGTTCTGAAATAACCCTTCCCAACGCACGCCATTGGCATTGACCTCAAAGCGATATCCGTTGCGACGATCCAGGTAGGGATCAAGAATTACCGCAAGCAGATCATCGGCCTGAAGGCTCTGGCCCTGACGCAGAATATTGGCACTGATCAGATCAGGATCGGTTTCCCAAAAACGGCTGGCTATATAAAGCGCATCACTGGTGTAAAAAATCCACACTTCGGTTTTCTGGGAAGGCTCTGCATATTCAACAGGTTCATACTGATGAAAGTCATCAATTAACAGTGCTTGTGACCAGGCATCATCATCGAGCACGCCATCAATTCGGACCTCGGCATCCAGCTTGGGAATCACGATGGTTTTTCCACCATCACTTCCGGCTGTTAGCTGTGCAGTGACGGATAAAGGAAATAAGGTGATCAGCGCAAATAATGAAAGGAGGACTGGTCGGATCTGGCTGCGCCTGAAAAAACCGGCAAGAAAGTGGCGAAAAGAAAACAACTGCATTAGTAGATCCAGAAACACGATTTAATAAGAGCAGAATTATAAGGTAGTCGAGGACATTACCGTCATTTGAGAGTGTTCATAGGGAAAAATACTGTAAAAAATACCTATATTCCACAGTATTTGCACAATCAGAAGGCGGGGGAAATTTTATAAAAACCCGGTGCAGAACTTCCTGATCCGGGTTTTCATTGTTACAGCAGTTCGTCGAGCCGACTTTCCAGCGAACCATCCTCGAGAATATCCGAGTAATAACTGGAAGGATCACAACTGTCATGCTCAACAATTAACAGGTTGTCATCCCGGGCTGACCAGCGTCTGCGAACCAAAGGCTCAGTATAGTAATCATCATATATCGTCATGACTCTTGCCATGGAAAGCTGGTCATCAGCCATGGTGTAACGCTCAACAATACGAGTACCATCACCACCAGACATCGGCAGACCGGACCCATCAAGCCAGAAGCCCTCGGCCAGATTGGTAGTTTCAATCACCAGCTCTTCACCTTCCCAGTGTCCCACTGAATATCCCATGGGACGGTCCGGGTAATTTTCCGGAACCTGGCGGCCATCCATGTAAATTCTGCGTGGTGTATTGTGTTCTATATAAACGAACTGGTAATGGGAACCCGCATCAACAATATCCATGTCGTAAGGAGCACCAAAAATTCTTGGTAAAGCCGGAGCTACACAGCGCAGGGAATAATCATCATAATGAACCGTACTGGCATAAATTTCTGCTGCTTCAGGTGTGAAGGGTGTTGGTTTTGGCTCCAGGTCATTAACCGTTACCTGAAAACGATAGGAGTTGCGCCATGGTCCGCTAATATCAAACGGAGCATCCGGATTTAGCTTGGCATAGCCGTAATTTTTCCCATAGGTGGCATTAACACTATTGCGATCAGTTGTAGCAGTTGAACGCTGAGGATAAGTATCACCATTAGCCTTGGTAAGTCCGCGGATAAAAAGTTTTTTCGAGCCATTTCTCCCCAAGGAACCCTGCACTGTAACTACATCACCTACCTGGACAAAATCCCTATCCCAGCCCGCATTGCGCAAGCCGGTGACTGCTGCTGCCTGTAATTCCCAGGTTTCTTTCGAGCCATCGGCATTAGTGACTTCCACCTGGTAGCGTGGATGTGGATTCCTGTAACTGGCACGTGTTACCACGCCCGAGATTTCTCCCGGCTCTTCTGTAAACTCGGCACCAAAACTGTGATGGCCGGAAGCCGGCCAGGATGTAACCAAGGCTGCCATTAAAAGACTGGCAAAAAAAGTGATTTTAATTTTCATGATTCCCCCCCCCGCACAATCTATATATAGACCATGTAAAAATTAACAAGCTAAAGCATTATATGACCTTTAAACGCCAATACCAGCCTGGAATTTGCAAAGAAAATGACTTTTATAGTCTCCGCTTTGATCCTGCTGACGAGATTTGACAGCTCTTCAGGTATACTCATTTGCCGCTCAAAACAGATTATTCCAAAGAACCAAGCCAGCATGCAATTTTCAAAATCCCTGCAAGACAGAGTTAAAAATGGAGAGATCACCAGTTCTGTGAGGTTCTGGAAAACGCCGCAGGTAATGAGTGGTGGTCATTATCGGCTCGATCCGGGGGAAGTCATCGTGACGTCCATTCGCGAAATCGGCTTTAATGATATTTCCGAAACCATGGCAAACGAATCCGGTTTCTCCGCCTTGGAAGATTTGTTAAAAACAGCACAGCATGGCACCGGTCTGCATATTTACTTCATTCGCTTTTACTACAGCGATAATAACTGACAAAAAAATGCCTGAGTTACTGGAACAGTCCATCCTTTGTCCATACTGTAATGAATCCATAACAGTACTTGTCGATGACTCCGAGCAGGAGCAGGAATACATAGAAGATTGCCAGGTATGTTGTCGACCAATTGATATGTCGGTGAGTTTCGATATGCAGGGCTTTCTGTCACTAGAGGTGAAAACGGAGAATGATTGACTGCAGTTGCAAGTCAAAAGTCAAAAGTCAAAAAAAGGCGACCTGTTGGTCGCCTTGTCGGATGCGTCCCTGCGGTCCTTATCCGACCTACAGAAAACCATCGAAGCCTGAAAGAATGGTTGCTTGTCTCTTGCCTCTTGCCTCTTGTCTCTTATTTTTCAGCCGCCTACCAGCACCGCCCACCTTTATCCTTTTTCCTTTATCTATTTTTCTTGTAACTTGAAACCTGCAACTTGTTTCAACTAAATTCGAGCCCAACCCCAATGCGATCATACTGCTCGCGTTCGACTTCCAGACTGGCCAGTGTGAGCGGATGCTTATGGAGCCAGCCTCGGGAAAATTTCAGAATATAGGTATTCCCGGAAACGCTTAGCTCGGGTAATTCTTGTTGCGCAATCTCTTCACGGCGTCTGTGCAGGACTGTCGCCAGGCGTAAGCAAACCAGTAAGGGGATAAACGCGGCTATAGCGGTCTCATCCATATCGCCAAATTTATCCATGTATAGACCTTTACGATGGGAGCGAACCAGGTTTGCCAGAATATATTGTTCGTAACGGCCAAAACCCGCAATATCTCCGTGACGCAGCAGATAATAGCCATGATGATGATGACTGGAATGGGAAATACTGAGTCCGATTTCATGAAGTTGTGCCGCCCAGCGCAGGATCTTGGAGCGCGACACACCGGGTAACAATGGCCCCTCTATATGCTTCCACAGTGCCAGGGCTGTCTCAGAAACCCGGGTAGCCTGATCTATATCGACCTTATACTGTTCCTGCAGTTTCTTGACGGTTCGGGTACGGGAATCCTGATCACTCAAGCGGCCAATAGTGTCGTAAAGCAAACCTTCTTTAAGCGCATAATCCCCCACATGCATGACATCAATTTTTAGTTGATCAAATATGGCTCTCAGGATCGCAATACCGGCAGGTAGTACTGAAGAGCGTGGTGATGGCACACTCGCCAAAATACTTTTATTCGTCAGTATCTCTTCTGCCAGCCAGTTCAGTGAGGCTTTGCTGATGACCGCGCCTCCATCTTTTTCCGCGGTGAGATCAGCAATCGCCCTGGCAGTGCCGGATGTTCCATAAACAATACGCCAGCCCATACGCAGATACACCTGCCTGATTCCTTCGATCTCCGTACAGGCCGCCAGATACACTTTTTCCAGCTCCTTTTTGCCGGGTTTTGTAGGTTTCTTTACCCAGCGTCCTGTCGATGTGACGCAACCCAGGCTCAGGCTTTCCATGATTATTGGTTCAAAATCCTTGCCAATAATGAATTCCGTGCTGCCACCCCCGATATCCACCACCAGGCGATGATTCTGGTCGTTCAGTATGGAGTGAGACAAGCCCACATAGACCAGACGTGCTTCTTCATAACCTGAAATAATCTGAATGGAGGTACCAAGAATTTTTTCTGCCTTGCGAATAAAAACAGAAGACTGTGTGGCACTACGCAATGATTTGGTCCCCACTGCGCGGATTTGGTCAGCGGGAATATCACGCAACCTTTCTGCAAAACGTTTCAGGCAATCAAGAGCACGGGCCTGGGCATCTACAGACAAATGTCCATCCGACTTGATCCCTCTGGCAAGCTGGACCATTTCTTTTTCCCTGTCGACAATCTCTATCTTGCCATCCTGAAGTCTGGCAATAAGCATATGAAAACTGTTTGAGCCCAGGTCTATAGCGGCAAAATAAGGTGAATCCAGGTTCATAAGATAATGAAACTCAGTAGCTAATAATTAATCGCTAAAAAATAAACAGGATAATTCACTGCAAACTCCTGTCAGCGGCAGGCATCCAACACATTGGGTAACGGTTACCAGTATAAAGGCTTGGCACTGTTTTCTTAATATAAATATCAGCCAATGCTAACTATAATGCCCGTAATAAAATTTAGTAGGAATATGCCAGTGCTCAAACCACTTTCACTCTTGTCTGTTCGATTTATTCTCACTTTTTTCTGCAGTCTGACCATACTTCCTGCCAGTCTTTATGCGCAAATCTTCAGCAATGGCAATAACTGGTACGATAATGGCCAAAGCAGTGTTGAGCAGGCCAGTCGCCGGGCCTATGTGAATACCCCCGGAGCGGCAAAAAACATCATTCTTTTTCTCGGCGACGGCATGGGTCCTTCAACGGTGACTGCTGCCCGTATCTATGCCGGCCAGCAACAGGGCCTTAGCGGCGAGGAATATGCCCTGAGTTTCGAACACTTTCCATGGGTTGGCCTGGTTAAAACCTATAATATAGATGCCCAGGTGCCTGATTCCGCTGGCACTATGACCGCTATCATGAGTGGCGTAAAAACCCGTTCCGGCGTCATTGGCATTGATGGCCGCCCCTTGAGAGGCTCCTGCCAAAGCTACCTCGAGACGCAGGGGGCAACACTAATATCAGCGCTGGAAATGGCAGAAATTGCCGGCAAGGCAACCGGCATCGTCTCAACAGCACGCCTCACTCACGCGACTCCGGCAGCCACCTATGCCAATTCCCCTGACCGTAACTGGGAAAGCAGCCGCAATCTGCCTGATGAGGCTAAAGCCCTGGGTTGTGCGGATATCGCCAGTCAGTTAGTGGACTTTAAAATACGCCTGCAAAACAAGGTTAATAGTGGCAACCCTGTTCCCGTTATAGATGGTATTGATGTCGCCTTTGGCGGTGGCCGCAGCGGCTTTTACAGCGCAGATCCGGTTTCCCTGTCCGGTTTTGCTGAAACTGCCAACAAAGGCAATCGGGATGACCACCGCAACCTGATTCAGGAATGGGTTCAGCAAGGGGGGCACTATGTCATGGATCAGGCTGGCTTTAACAGCCTCGACAGCAATTCCGGGACCAACGTGCTGGGCCTGTTTGAGGATTCCCATATGCGCTATGAAGCCAATCGTCATGAAGACATTGGCGGCGAACCTTCCCTGACGGAAATGACGCTAAAAGCCATTGAGTTGCTGGCCGGGGATGAGGACGGCTTTTTTCTGATGGTAGAAGCCGGGCGTATCGATCATGCCCATCATGCCAATAACGCCTTCAATGCCCTCAACGAAACAGCTGAGCTTTCCCGCGCAGTAGAAGCCGCCATCAATGCCGTTGATACCAATGAAAGCCTGGTCATCGTGACAGCTGACCACAGCCATGTCATGACCATGGCTGGCTATCCGGATCGCGGCAATCCCATCCTCGGTATTGCCGGTGAGGACCGGGAAGGACTCCCCTATTCCACGCTTAGTTATGCCAATGGTGCCGGCTTTGATGACAATGGTACACAAACCAATGCAGATGCGCGCAGTGGTCCGCCAGCTCCGGGCAGACATGACCTGAGCAATATAAATACCCAGGCTCCCGGTTATCACCAGGAAAGTCTTGCCGGCACAGCCGCAGAAACTCATGGCGGGGAAGACGTTGGTATTTATGCTGTTGGTCCGGGGGCGCATCTGGTCAGCGGCTCAATTGAACAAAATGTGATATTTCATATCATGAACTTTGCTGGTGATCTCGTTAACAAAGCCAGTGCTGCCCTTGAATAGACGTTTGCCTGTCAAAATATGTAACAGTTCTGGATGTAGCGAAATACCACGAAAAAAGGCGCCATCTCTGGCGCCTTTTTTATCTGAACCTGACACTATGCGAGATTAAGTAAATACTATCTCGCCATCTTCCAGATCCACGTTAATTGCCGCACCAGGCGGATAGTTACCACCCAGCACCTTCTGCGCCAGCGGATTTTCCAGCTTTTGCTGGATTGCCCGTTTCAGCGGGCGTGCCCCGTACACCGGATCAAAGCCAAGATCGGCTATCTTGTCCAGCACGCCATCGCCCAGGTGCAGATGCAGATCAAGATCATCCAGGCGTTTCTGCAGCATCTGAATTTGAATATCGGCTATACCACGAACCTGATCTGCCGCAAGAGGATGGAAAACCACCACTTCGTCTATGCGGTTAAGAAATTCTGGTCGGAAATGTTTGCCTACCACATCCATTACCGCATTTTTCACAGAGCCGTAAGAGGAATCATAAGCTGTATCCGCATTCATCATTTCCTGAATCTTGTCAGAGCCAAGGTTGGAGGTCATCACCACAACAGTATTACGAAAATCGACTGTTCTGCCGTGACTATCGGTCAGGCGACCATCATCAAGTACCTGCAACAGGATATTGAAAACATCCGGATGAGCTTTTTCAATTTCATCCAGCAGCAGCACAGAGTAAGGTCGGCGACGCACGGCTTCTGTCAGATAGCCGCCCTCTTCATATCCAACATACCCCGGCGGTGCCCCTATGAGCCGGGCAACAGAATGCTGCTCCATAAATTCCGACATATCGATTCGCACCATTGATTCTTCTGTATCGAACAGAAACTGGGCCAGGGATTTACATAATTCAGTTTTACCCACACCGGTAGGACCGAGGAACAAAAATGAACCATTGGGCCGGTTAGGGTCCGATAGGCCAGAGCGAGAGCGGCGTACCGCATTGGCAACAGCATCGACGGCTTCAGCCTGTCCAATAACACGTTTATGAAGCTCTTCTTCCATGCGCAGGAGTTTTTGTTTTTCCCCTTCAAGCATTTTTGATACCGGGATGCCGGTAGCACGAGCTACAACTTCGGCAATTTCTTCTTCTGTGACCTTGTCCCGCAGGAGCTTCATTTCGGTAGCATCGGCATCCTCTGCCTGCTCCATTTTCTTTTCCAGTTCCGGAATTACGCCATACTGCAACTCAGACATACGCGTCAGGTCGGATGCTCTTCGAGCTGCTTCAAGATCAATTCGCGCCTGCTCCAGATCACTTTTTATTTTTGCAGAACCATACAGGGAAGCTTTTTCTGATTTAAGAATTTCATCAAGATCTGAAAACTCCCGTTCCAGCTCATTAATTTCATCTTCCAGTTTCTGAAGGCGTTTTTTGGAGGCATCATCAGTTTCTTTTTTAACCGCTTCACGCTCCATTTTGAGCTGAATCATACGACGCTCGAGACGATCCATTTCTTCAGGCTTGGAATCTATTTCCATACGAATCAGACTGGCTGCCTCGTCAATCAAGTCAATAGCCTTATCCGGCAACTGACGATCGGTGATATAGCGTTGAGACAATTTGGCAGCAGAAATAATGGCCGCATCTGTAATGGTCACACCGTGATGAACTTCATACCGTTCCTTCAGTCCACGCAAAATAGCCACGGTATCTTCTACCGTCGGTTCATCAACCAGTACTTTCTGGAAACGTCGTTCCAGGGCAGCATCTTTTTCAATATATTGGCGATACTCATCCAGTGTTGTGGCGCCCACACAATGCAATTCACCACGCGCAAGCGCCGGCTTCAGCATATTTCCTGCATCCATCGCACCTTCTGCTTTACCAGCACCCACCATTGTATGAATTTCGTCTATAAACAGGATGACCTGGCCTTCCTGCTTGGATAATTCGTTTAACACCGCTTTCAGGCGTTCTTCAAATTCACCGCGGAATTTTGCCCCTGCTATGAGCGCACCCATATCCAGAGCAAGAATACGTTTATCCTTAAGTCCTTCCGGCACTTCCCCGTTAACAATACGCTGGGCGAGACCATCCACGATGGCGGTTTTACCAACACCGGGCTCTCCGATTAATACCGGGTTGTTTTTGGTACGACGCTGCAGCACCTGAATGGTTCGGCGAATTTCATCATCACGTCCAATGACCGGATCAAGTTTTCCCTGCTCCGCCTTCTGGGTAACATCAACGGTATATTTTTCCAGAGCCTGGTAATTTTCTTCTGCTTCGGGATTGTCCACACTGGCCCCGCCACGCAGGTTTTTTATGGCATTTTCCAGCGCCTGTTTTGTTACAGTAAAAGACTGCAACAATTTACCTAATGCACCCTTGTCATCCATCGCCGCCAGGAAGACATATTCGCTGGAAATATACTGATCACCGCTTTTCTGGCTAATTTTGTCGGCCATATTCAGCAGTTTGGCAAGATCTGGAGACATCATCACGTCGCCGCCATGATCCTGAACCACAGGAAGTTCATTGATTAGTTTTTGCAGACCATTACGCAATGCCGGAATATCAAACCCGGTCTGCATCAAAAGAGGACGGATAGAACCACCTTTCTGATCTACCAGAACTGAAACAAGATGCGCCGGTTCAATATAATTATGATCCTTACCTACAGCCAGGGACTGGGCATCGGAAAGCGCCGTCTGTAACTTGCTGGTTAATTTATCCATTCGCATGAAAATTCACTCCAATTATTTGCTTACCCCACAGTGAGCCGGGGTATTAACTATCATGCTACCAATGTGGGGATATTCAATAATGATTCAAGTCAAGGAGGTGATTTGAGTTGTGATCAGTTGATCAAAGTCAAAAAATGAAATCAGGACTGGATTGGAAAATATCGTACTGCTCGTTATTCCTTCCAGATGAGGCTGGCAAAGCGCCCGGTGTCACCATCACGGCGAAAGGAATAAAACTGGTCGAATTCACAATAGGTACAAAGTGGATCACCATAAATATTTTTTACTCCGCGAGACGCCAATATTATTTTGGCAATGGCATAAAGATCCGCCATCCATTTGCCGGGGGTCTCACTTTCCAGAAACAATATGGAATCCTGATCACTGATCTCATCATTATCAATATCCAGAAAAGCGTCTCTGACCTCCTCACCAACCTCAAAATGGCATGGGCCAATTACCGGTGCGAGATAGGCAAGCAATGTTCCCGGCTCTGCCTGAAAATTATCCAGGGTTCTTTCCAGTACTCCCGTAGCCAGTCCACTCCATCCGGCATGGGCAACCGCTATTTCTTCTCCTGCCTCATCACAGAAAAAAACCGACAGGCAGTCAGCTGTCAGCACACCGCAGGCGATATTATTTTCTCTGGTATAGATGGCATCCGCTTCAATGCTTTCAGCAACCAGACCCTGATCAAGAGTAAGTACCTTGTTGCCATGAACCTGTGACAACCATTGAAAATCAAGATCCTCTCCGATGGCATCAGCCATCAGCTTTCGATTTTGTAGAACAGATTCCTCAGCATCGCCGACATGCAAAGCAAGATTCAGCGAATCATAGGGAGTAGCACTGACGCCACCCTGACGCGTTGTAATCAGGGCGTTCACATTCCAGGGTTTGGGCCAGCGCGGCACAATCAATAAGTCAGACATTGTCAGTTTCCAGTAATTCAAGTAACGCCTGCATATCTTCAGGAATATCTGCCTGCCAGGTCATAGCCTCTCCGGTCAATGGATGAGTCAAACCAAGTTGCCAGGCATGGAGAGCCTGACGTTTGAATTTTTCCAGATAGGAGATCAGTTCCGGTGAAGAGCCTTTCGGAATTCGTGGTCGCCCGCCATATACCGGATCACCCACCAAAGGAAAGCCAAGGTGGGTCATATGCACGCGGATCTGGTGGGTACGCCCCGTTTCAAGGGTAACCTGTACCAGGGTATGGCTGCGAAATTTTTGTAATACCCGGTAATGGGAAACAGCCTCACGTGCGTCCGCCCCATGACTCACAGCACGCTTGGTTCGATGCACAGGATGTCGGCCAAGAGGCTCATCTATTTTACCCCCTGCGGTCACCAGTCCACACACAACCGCCTGATAGATGCGACTGACTTCCTTATCCCTTAATTGCTGCACCAGGGCAAGATGACTCTCCAGGGTTTTCGCCACCACCATCAAGCCACTGGTCTCCTTGTCAAGGCGATGCACAATTCCGGCTCGAGGAATCTGGCCAAGCTCGGGACAGTGATGTAAGAGGCCATTGAGCAGGGTACCACTTCGATTGCCAGCGGCCGGATGCACAACCAGTCCTGCCTGTTTATTAATCACAATCAATGCCTCATCTTCATAGACGATGGCAAAGGGTATGGGTTCTGGCTGCCAGTGATTCTGCTGCTCAAGAACAGCTTCCAGGGTAATTGTTTCACCGCCGTTGAGCTTGTCTTTACCGCGGGCTGATTTACCATCGACCTGCAGATTTCCCAGCTTGATCCAGCTCTGCAGGCGTGAACGGGAAAAGTCAGGAAACAGTTGGGGAGCAACCTGATCCAGTCGCTGACCAGCTACTTCAAGGGGCACTTCAGCATCAACAATCGTAATTTTATCGCTCTCGCTGGCTGATTCCGGCTTTAACGATTCTGAAAACTTTTCTGTCATCTCAATGTCTATAGTCATATATGAAGGTAATGGAGGGGATAAAACCGCATGGTGACCGTTTCCATTTCATAATCACCTTTATTAATAGTACACTGCGTGCCTGAATTAGTCAGCGCTACTTAACTAAACCAATAAACCTGAATAAGAATTTCTCTATAGCTGTTGTGAAAAAGCCTTTTCTTCCCTTTTTAATTTTTACCTTTGCCCTGCTCAGCGGATGCTCATCTGATGAGAATTTTGGCAATTCCGGTGAAGACTTTCTCTATACAGAGGGCGTCAGGTCAATCAACATAAGCAACTGGGCCCGGGCAATAACCATTTTTCAGCAACTTGAAGCCCAGTTTCCCTTTGGCCAGTATGCCGAACAATCCCAACTTGAATTAATCTACGCCTACTATCGTAATAGCGAACCGGAAGCCGCACGTGCTGCTGCCGACCGATTTATTCGCCTCTATCCTGACAGTGAGAGTCTTGACTACGCTTACTACATGAAGGGCATGGCCTATTACAGTGAGGATTCCCGCATCCTGGGTCGTTATCTACCTACTGATCCAAGCAAAAGGGACCCAGGTAAAGCCAGGGAATCATTTGCAGATTTTGCCCAGTTGCTGAATATATATCCGAATAGTCAGTATGCCGGTGATGCCAGAGCCAGGATGGTCTACCTGAAAAACCTGTTAGCGGCTTATGAAGTCCATGTGGCCGAGTTTTATATCAAGAGACAGGCCTACCTGTCTTCATTGAATCGTGCCCGTTATGTAGTAGAAAATTATCAGGGTGCCCCGGCAGTCCCAAGAGCCCTGGAAATCATGATTGAAATGTACCTGCGACTGGGGCTGAATGATCTGGCTGATGCTTCACTTGAAATCCTGAAACTGAATTATCCTGATAGCCCGCAGCTCACTCCGGAAGGCAATTTCATCGTTTCTGCCCAGATAACCGACCCGGACATGCTTTATTCACTGACATTTGGACTATTGGGATCTAACAAAAAAGATGCCCCGCTGGCACCGTCACGTCGCCCTGTCAGAATCGAAGGACAGGAAGGCTTTACTGTACCTGAGTCAGAGCGCAAGAGATCATTTCTAAATGTCATTAGTCTGGGGGTACTTGGAGATCCCGGCACTGCAGTTGTACCGACAACAACGGAAGAAGAATAAGCCTGGCCAGTTTCATGCCGGCCATACAAGCATTAAATCCGTCTTTTCGTAAGCACTTTAAAAACACATTCACCACATTAATCTCCGGTGTTACCTTTTCCGTCTTTCATCCAGCGTCTTATTATCAGCGCAGTAATAATTGGTAGAACTTTCGCTTGGCTTCTCTTCGGGTTATCTTTTTAAATGCATTAGCGCAATAATAGAGAAACTGAATTTCATAAGGATTATTTTGGAAAAGAAATACATC
>Ga0255763_1000579_pt1 | contig 40678 bp, 54 predicted proteins | sample 041ome_2_FD_179963 | JGI IMG/M metagenome (GOLD analysis project Ga0255763, IMG submission 179963) | Coastal salt marsh microbial communities from the Groves Creek Marsh, Skidaway Island, Georgia - 041406US metaG (version 2) | ecosystem: Environmental > Aquatic > Marine > Intertidal zone > Salt...
GCTACTTGGCGGGTGAGACCTCTCAAGGCATCTCCACCATCGCTGTGGGATACCAAACGGCTCAGTACAATCAAGGCCAAGACGCCACGGCTGTGGGTCGTCTCGCGGCTCAGACCTCTCAAGGCGGCAGCGCCATCGCTGTGGGGCACCTCGCGGGTCGGACCTCTCAAGGTGAAAACGCCACGGCTGTGGGACGGGAAGCGGGTTCCAACAATCAAGGCGCCCAAGCCACGGCTGTGGGACAGGGTGCGGGTCAGACCTCTCAAAGCACCCAAGCCACGGCTGTGGGGAACAACGCAGGTAACATCACTCAAGGCGCCCAAGCCGTCGCTGTGGGGCGCGATTCGGGACGTTTCAATCAAGGCACCCTCGCCGTCGCTATGGGGGTTGCGGCGGGGGGCACCTCTCAAGGCAACTACGCCGTCGCTGTGGGGCACCTCGCGGGTAGTAACAATCAAAGCATCACCGCCGTCGCTGTGGGGCGGGAAGCGGGTAAGTCCGTTCAAGGCAGCGCCGCCGTCGCTGTGGGGAACACTGCGGGTCAAAGCAATCAAGGCAACAACGCCACGGCTGTGGGAGACAACGCGGCACGGTACAATCAAGGCTCCAACGCTATAGCCGCGGGATACTTGGCGGGTGAGACCTCTCAAGGCGTTAACGCCGTCGCTGTGGGTGCCGCCGCGGGTCGGTACAATCAAGGCACCCTCGCCGTTGCTGTGGGGGAGGACGCAGGTAACACCTCTCAAGGCGCCCAAGCCGTCGCTGTGGGGAGTGACGCGGGTCGGCATAATCAAGGCACCCTCACCGTCGCTGTGGGGTCCACCGCGGGTTCTAACAATCAAGGAGACTACGCCACCGCTGTGGGGCGCCAAGCGGGTGAGACCTCTCAAGGCGACAACGCCGTCGCTGTGGGGCGCGCAGCGGGTCAGTACAATCAAACCCCACTCGCCGTGGCTGTGGGATTCGCAGCGGGAGGTACCTCTCAAGGCACCTCCGCCACGGCTGTGGGGAACGAAGCGGGTCGGTACAATCAAGGCGACTACGCCACGGCTGTGGGGCGCTACTCGGGACAGTCCAATCAAGGCGCCAACGCCACCGCTGTGGGACAACAAGCGGGTGCGACCTCTCAAGGCATCAACGCCACCGCTGTGGGGCCCGTCGCGGGTCAGATCTCTCAAGGCTCCTCCGCCGTCGCTGTGGGGCGCGAGGCGGGTTATACCTCTCAAGGCGACTCCGCCGTCGCTGTGGGGTACTTGGCGGGTTACACGGCTCAAGGCGTCCAAGCCGTCGCTGTGGGGGTCGATGCGGGTCAGACGGCTCAAGGCGACAACACCGTCGCGGTGGGGCGCTTAGCGGGTGCCACCAGTCAAGGCTCCAACGCCACGGCTGTAGGGGAATCTGCAGGTAATAACAATCAAGGCCTCGCCGCCACCGCTGTGGGAAGGTATGCGGGTAACACCTCTCAAGGCAATTACGGCACGGCTGTTGGTCATCAGGCGGGTCAGACCTCTCAGGGTGACGAAGCAGTCGCTATCGGTCGCCTAGCTGCTTCGGATTATCAAGGTATTAGATCCGTCGCTGTGGGGCGCTTAGCGGGTCAGTACAATCAAAGCGCCTCCGCCGTCGCCATAGGGAACCAAGCGGGTTATACCTCTCAAGGCGCCTTCGCCGTCGCCGTGGGGAACCTCGCGGGTACGACCTCTCAAGGCTCCAACGCCGTCGCTGTGGGGGTCAATGCGGGTCTAACCTCTCAAGGCATCTCCGCCGTCGCTGTGGGGGTCAGTGCGGGTCAGACCTCTCAAGGCGCCTCCACCGTCGCTGTGGGGAACAGTGCGGGTGAGACGGCTCAAGGCTTCGTCGCCGTCGCTGTGGGGACCGACTCAGGTCAGACCTCTCAAGGCGACTACGCCATCGCTGTGGGGTTTCAAGCGGGTGAGACCGCTCAAGGCGACTTCGCCGTCGCTGTGGGGAACGCCGCGGGTAGTAACAATCAAGCCGATTCCGCTGTCGCTGTGGGAGTCTATGCGGGTCAGGGTACTCAAGGCGACCGCGCCATCGCGGTGGGGAGAGAAGCGGGTCGGAACAATCAGGGTGCCTACGCCATCGCTATGGGTAACAATACAGGGTTCTATAATCAAGGCGGCTCCGCCGTCGCTATGGGGAACCTTGCGGGTGTGACCTCTCAAGGCGACAACGCCATCGCTGTTGGGGCCAATACGGGTCGGGAAAATCAAGGCGTCAACGCCATCGCTGTGGGGAACGTCGCGGGTAGGTACAATCAAGGCAGCTACGCCGTCGCTGTGGGGTCCACCGCGGGTCAGAACTCTCAAGGCATCGAAGCCACGGCTGTGGGTAACGTGGCGGGTTCCAACAATCAAGGCGCCTTCGCCGTCGCTGTGGGGAACGCCGCGGGTTACACGGGTCAAGGCAGCTACGCCGTTGCTATGGGGCAACAAGCGGGTAAGACCACTCAAGGCGACTACGCCATCGCTGTGGGCTACATGGCGGGTAGCAACAATCAAGGCAGCTACGCCGTCGCTGTGGGGGTCGATGCGGGTAAGACCAATCAAGGCAGCTACGCCGTCGCTGTGGGGAACGACGCGGGTCAGAACTCTCAAGGCATCGAAGCCACGGCTGTGGGTAACGTGGCGGGTAGTAACAATCAAGGCAGCTTCGCCGTCGCTGTGGGGAACGCCGCGGGTTACACGGGTCAAGGCAGCTACACCATCGCCGTGGGGCAACAAGCGGGTAAGACCACTCAAGGCGACTACGCCATCGCTGTGGGGCACATCGCGGGTAGTAACAATCAAGGCATCTCCGCCACGGCTTTGGGGTACGGTGCGGGTCAGAGCTATCAAGGCGACTACGCCACCGCTGTGGGGAACGCCGCGGGTCAGACCTCTCAAGGCTCCCAAGCCACGGCTGTGGGGAACGTCGCGGGGCGGTACAATCAAGGCACTCACGCCGTCGCCGTGGGGTACCAAGCGGGTGCGATCTCTCAAGGCAGCTTCGCCGTCGCTGTGGGGAACCAAGCGGGTTACACAGGTCAAGACGCCTACACCGTCGCTGTGGGGCGCTTCGCGGGTCAGACCTCTCAAGGCATCTCCGCCATCGCTACAGGGTACGAAGCGGGTCGGTACAATCAAGGCCAAGACGCCGTCGCTGTGGGTCGTCTCGCGGCTCAGACCTCTCAAGGCGCTTCCGCCACCGCTGTGGGGCACCTCGCGGGTCGGGACAATCAAGGTGAAAACGCCACGGCTGTGGGACGGGAAGCGGGTTCCAACAATCAAGGCGACTACGCCACCGCTGTGGGGTACCTCACGGGTCAGACCTCTCAAGGCATCAACGCCGTCGCTGTGGGGCGTAACGCGGGTTCCAACAATCAAGGCAGCTACGCCATCGCCGTGGGTTACAGTGCGGGTGAGATCGCTCAAGACACCCGTGCCATCGCCGTGGGGGTCAATGCGGGTCAGACCTCTCAAGGGGCCTACGCCATCGCTGTGGGGCGCGCAGCTGGTCAGACGAATCAACACGACAACTCCATCGTCCTCAATGCCTCTGGGGCCGTCCTAGACACCGCACAAGCCTCGAGTTTCTATGTGAAACCCGTGCGTGGTGGTGATATCGCGGCGAGCGCCCTCGCGTACACGAGTGCGGGGGAGATTGTTGAGGAGACGAATGTACACTTCGATGCCAGTGGGAATGTGGGGGTGGGGACGGCGAGTCCGATTTATCCTCTTGGTTTTACATCCGGTGCTGGAATGAAAGTTGCTGTCGCGATAGTAAACCCATCCAGTGGTACGGGAGATTCGTCATTTAACATGGGTAGATTGTTTGTAGGTGATAATGTAGTGACAGAATGTATCGCAATTTATACTCCTACAGTAACCACGAGTTTTAAGTGTGGATATGTACAGTGGATTCAGTGTAAAGTTCGAGGTCAGGGTGTACAAGATGGCCTTCAAATCATTAAATCTTTTAGTAGTGATGGTTCGGTTGTTACTGTGGTTGGAGAAACCGATTCTGATACATTGATCAATGTGACTGGTGGTGTAGCAAACGTATCATATACATGTAAAGTATTCTATAGAGCTATTGGCTTCTAATTTAAAGAATAATCTATATATATAGTAAAATGGGTATCAGGGTAACCGATCAGTATGAACTTCCAAGTGGTGTCACAGTGAACGATCATTACGTTCGAATTAAGAGTATTGAATTGGAAAAACGTAGTGAAACCGTCTTTTCGTTGTTAATTCAAGTCAGGGGATACGCATCAAAGGATGCGATGATAGAAGGCAAATCATATATTTATGAAAATACGTACGGCACACAATCAAATGTCGCCATCAACGAAGATATTTATACATACTCCTATGACATCGTCAAGGGTATGTATACGAATTGGGAAGATATCGTCTAAATAATGTAATCATTTGGAGTGTCAAACTTCTTACAAAGTGGGTCACAATTTGTAAGAAGTCCACTTAAAAAAACTCTCACTATACTATAAAATGTCCGGTGGTATTGCCCAACTCGTGGCCGTCGGCTCACCCGAAATTAGCTTTTTCCACTCTACGTACAAACCCAGTACACAAGGTTTCTAAAGTTCGATGTCCACTGTCCCTCCATCCCAGTCGCTTCGCGACTGTTCTCTTTTCCAAGTGCTTCGCACTTGACCTCATCTCGATTTCCATCCCCTCACACTAATATCACTCTCTTCGCACCACGGATACACCTCGTCCCCGACGAAGTGTATGGCATCCATACCGGCTTGCATGCACTCGAGACACGTATCAATGCTATCGTCGATGATCGTGTCCAGCGCCAAGGATCGACAAATGTCCACCTTTTTTACCTCCATGGGTGTGTAACTGTTCGTGAGAATGATATCGTCAAAGATACCCGGAAAATGGCGATCGATCCACAATTCCGTTTGTTCCCGTGCGGCGTCTTGGCGTCCAGTCACGATGTACATTTTAGTTGCACCGCGGCGCATGCGAAGCATGGCCCGTTGCGATCCCATGATTGGGCGAAGGTACAGAAATTCGGGTGTTTTATAGAAATCGTGAACCATGCGTTGCGATTCTTCTTCGGTGACATTAAACATGTCCCGGTATACGTATTTATACTTTCGTGCCGTAGGCATTTCGCGTCGGTGCCATGCAGCCATTGGTCGAACGAACGGAACGAGGACTTCATCAATATCGACGGCTATTCTTTGCATATTAAAATGTACTAACATTATTCGTAATCGCGAATCGCCACACCTACCGGAAATCGAGGCACACCGAGCGCCGTGAGGTTCTGATAACGAACCGTGAGCATCTTTCCTATGTAGTGTTCACGATCGTGAAACAATTGTCGCCTGAATTCCAAGGTCCCCTCGGGTTTCGCTGCAAATGTGTGATTCCCGACGCGACACTCCCATATCCCTGCCCCCGTCTCGCGACCCGTACCTTCCTTCACGCCCACGACCTCGTATTCGTCGGTCTGGAACTCTTTGTATTTCAAAAGGTAATTACTTCGTTTTCCAATTTCATACGTACTCACAGCATCTCGAATCATGATGCCTTCGTGACCTTGTTTAACGAATTGATCGTGGTACATCGAAATATCCTTCTTTGACTTGACGAGCACAGTTTCCACGGTGACCCGTTTCTGTCGCTCGGCGAATGGCAAGTCCGGTCGCGTCACGTCGAAATAATCAAATATGTGAAACGTCAACACCTTCGGATTCGTCTTGAATGCGCTCGTGATGTCCTCGAACGTCATACCCGGTGTGTACATTTCACCGTCGAGCCATTCCCCGTCCCGAAGTCCGTCACACAAATAGTCAACCCCGTGCACCGGTTTTCCAGTTCGTGAAAAACACCCATCCTTCGACACGAGAAGACGAACCCCATCGAGTTTCGGTTGGACGTAAAACGGTTCCGAAATGTACTTGTGTCGATCCTCCCACTTATTCGCCAACATCGGCATGATGTGTGTCACCTTCGTGTTTTCGTTGTTCCACATGGTCTGCGCACGCGCGAGTGCTTTCTCATAACCCGTCTTGACGTTCGTTCGCGACGTCGTCGTCTTTCCACCAATGAGTCCCGTGACTTTCACGATGTCCGCCGTTCCATCACCCAAATCTTCGACGTGAATATCCGTAAATCTCTGACGTCCATTTTTATCATCGCGCACGATCCGTTCCATTATTTTCTCCCTCTCTAGTAATGATACCAGTAGTTAATTACGGTAGAATGGCGCGACTTAGGCCTCCGGAAGCCTCGTACGTACCCATGAACGCAAACACGTTCGCGATCCTTATTATTATTTTGTGTATTCTCGGGTTGTACAGGCGTGCGGTGATTATCGGTCAAGCGCGTGCGCGATCTGATACTTTAGACACTTTGATGCCGACAAAAAGAGGTCTTTCTTCATGAGTTTCTTAAACTTATTTTCAGGGATCGTCGTTTTTTCCTTGTACATCTTTTTGAGCGCTTTCATGAACTTTTCACACGTCTTCGCCTCATTCTTGAGGTCTTGGTATTTCCCCCAAAACTCCGTGGAAAGTTGATGAATCAAAATGTATGCATTCGGACCCATGCGTCGCTCAGCGCCACCGAGAAACATGAACGTCGCGGCGGAACAGCACGCACCTTGCGCGATCGTGATCACTTTGACCCGAGAAGTTTCGAGTATATTCTTCATGGCCAAGCCCGAAAACATGTCTCCACCTTCGCTCATGATGTGAACACGAATCTCGGGTTCGTAGCCGATGAGATCCGCCTTTTGTTTGAGCAATTTAATCTCAAGGTTTCGAAACGCAGCAATGAACTCGAGTGAATTTTCGGACGTGATTTCACCGTAGAAGTGAATCTCATTTCCAATAACTTTCGTGGTACTCGGCTCCTCCTCTTCAGCTCTTTCCTTTACGGCATTCATGAGTATGTTTTCGATCGATTGCATGCTTGAGTGCTTTCTTTACATGAGTCACGTGCTTTGCTTTTAATTTACTTGAAATGGCGAGATGGTTCATGACATCGAAATCTTGTGGCGTGATGCCATAGTCCACGAGAATCTTTGTGTTTCCGTATTCCGCGTGTTTTTTCAACACACACAAAGAGTCGATGTCGAGATTCGTGCGTGTGTGAATGTCCCGAAACTTTTGGTACCGCATTTTATAGTTTCCATATTTCGTCCAACAGCTTCCGGGACGGAGTGTTTCGGGACGAAGACGATCACCGAGATATGCGTGTGGAATCGTGATCGCGTGGAGTGAAAAGAATGGCATGAGTTCCCACCACCCGTTATATATCGCCGCGTCGTATACGTCGGCGTCGGCAAAGGATGTAGCGCATCGAGCCACGTCGACGTGTTTCGAATTTAAATAGTTTTCTTGAAAAATATTCCACATGTTTCCGTGTTCGGTCAAAGATTCTTGAAATCCAATGGGTTCATCGGAACACAAAATGTCTGTGATAAATTCTTTGGGTGTTTTGAACCGATCTTTATGATCAAACTTATTGAGTGTATTCTTAAACGCGCGAATATCTCCACGCGATGCACACGCGGCGACTTCGGCGTCGTGACCACACGCGATCGTGAGTAATTGATCGACCGTCGGTAAAGGAATGATGATCGTTTCAAAGTTTGGGTATCCGATACACACATCCGTTGAGACCACAACCAATGAACGCGGCGTCAATCGATACCCATCGGATACACGGTCGATGAGACTCTTGAAAGGATACTGCGATGAATCATAGTTTTCAATAATGAGATGTTTCGATGTGTTTTGTATGACATCTAAAAAAACACTCTTCGAAGATACGTGTTCGGGTATGAGTTCAATGCTATTCGTATCATTGAGGAGACAACTCACGAGGTGTGTCTTCCCAACACCGGTCCCACCACACACGAACACATTCTTTCCGTCTCGTAAATACGATTCAAGTTCTTTAAGTTGTTCCGCATGTATCGTCGTTTTCTTGTCGATCTTTTTTTGATTCGTTATTTTAATGAAGGAATCCATTGACGATCTTACTAATCAGGCCATAGATATGGTGCTGAAAAATAACGCACTACAAGAACGTATCGTAGAACCTTTAAGAAGGAAAATTGTACCATACGCGGTGTGTGCGATTGTGTTTAATCTTTTAATGTTCGTGCTCATCGTGTATCTTGTTCGTCGAGTATCTCGCCTTCCTCCAAGTCACTCGTAACGCTCGGTGGTGGTGTTCTTGGTTCAAGCAACTTTACAACACCTTCGAGTGGACCACCACGTGTGATCGCTTTAACGGTACTGATCGTCTTCGGCTTGTCGATGCGAAGTTTTGGAATTGCGCGCACGTCCAAAATCTCTGGTTTCGTGAATACATTATCGAGTGGATATTCCTTTTCAAAGTGTAAGAGAATATTGGTCGGAATCGCCGGCGACTGTTCAATCAGGCGATCATATTCAGTCTTTGTATTGTTCACGAAATCTAGACCATCTGAACTTCGTTCTTCGCGCGCGAGTGCCAACGTCAAGCGCACGTTTCGTGATAACAAGCCATACGATAACGCCGCCGCCTTGTGATTCTCCATCAGTTCGTTAATCTTAAGAAATTGCATGATCGTCGCGACAAGACCCGCGATAAGATTCAAGCCACCAATTACGGATGGGACCATACTTCTCACCGATTCCGGAAATTGCTCTTGTGCAAAGTTTGCCGTACCAGTAAGAGTCGATAGTACAATGACAGGTAGAGTAAATCGCATACTCAATTTTTTATACATGAGAAATGCTCTGTGATGCATATATCTGTAACTTCCAGAAGCTTCACCCCATTGTCTCAAAATGGTTTCATGTTGATCATTCCAACTCTCCCCCCTGAGTTGCATCTCACGTCTGCGTAGTGTTTCATCATCAATAATTTCTTCACTCATCTTATAGTAGATGAACATTATATTCGCTATTCATCTCTTATTCATCATCGCGATGTTAATCATACCATTTACAGGCACGAAAGAACACCTTGAATTTTATGCACTTCTCGTACCTTTCCTATTCTTTCACTGGACGACGAATGACGACACGTGTGCCCTTACACAATTTGAAATGTGGTTCACGGGTAAAGAGAAATACGAAACGTTCATGGGACGTGTGATGCGTCCAATCTATAAAGTCGATGAACACGTGGCGAATTATCTCATCAAAGTGACTTTCTTTTTCTTATGGTTGGTGGTACAGTTTAGGCTCGGTCGCCTGGACGATGCACTCGCGCCATTAAAAATTCTCCGTAAATAGAAATGAAACAAAAGACCCTGACGCGTCTTTTACTCGCGGCGGTCATCGGACTCGCCGTACTCGTGTATTTGAAACAGCGCCCAGTGGTCATCGTGCGTCAACGTGCACCACCAGCCATCGTCCAGCGAAGACCCATTTCTACACGAGCCCCAGAATTCAGGGAAGCACCCATTAAGAAGTATAAACCCGGACACACGCAACACATGGGACTCTTGATTGGAACGAATAACGAAACGCTTCCATTGTACGGTCGTGAAGTGCGTGGACACCGGGACAGATATCATTACTATACGACGACGTCAGGTGAAAATTTATATCCTTTGACCGTCTCACACAACGGTCGTGAGTGTACCGAAGACATTGGATGTCCCGAATTCTATGGAAACGAGAGTGTCGGTGTCCTCACTAAAAATGGCGCATACACGACAAAACTGTATCGTACCGATGACTTTTTTTAAATCTCTCACTCTCTCAAGATATGCTCCGATATGCCGCCCTGAACCATGAATTAGCAAACGTTATACAACGCGTCTACGCGCGTGGATCCAATATTATTTTGGATTACGCACGCGAGAACTGCCCGTTATCAGAAGCCGACCACGTGTCAGCCGTGACGACAAAAATCATGTCCAGTGTTCCGAGCGCCATGTTTGCCTTGAAATTAACATCCTTTGGATCGAGAGAATCACCCAGTCGAGCGAATACCCACACGCGTAGTGTGATTGAACACGGTGTTCGTGGTGGTGGACGTGTATGTATAGATGCCGAGGATGTATTGTACCCAAAACTATGTTACGAATACATGCGGACATTTAATCGCGAAGAGCCACGTGTGTATAAAACCTATCAAATGTACCGACGTGACGCACTCAAAGAACTTGAAATGGATATATGTACGTCTCAAAAGGATGGATTCATACTCGGTGCCAAGCTCGTGCGTGGAGCGTATCTCGGAAAACAACGAGGACTGCTTCCGACGAAGGACGCCGTGGACGCCTCCTTTCGCCGTGGATTTGACATGACACTCAGCGCAGGACCACACGTACACACACTCGCGGCGACACATAACAAGCAAGACATTCAAACCATTCGATCTGTACCACACGATCGCTACGCCATCGCACAATTGCTCGGTATGGATGATGATTTTCCAGACTACGTGTACGTGCCATATGGATCCCTAAGTGAATTAACGCCGTATTTATTTCGGAGACTTCTAGAAAGACTAAAATGGTCCGGACACTGAAACGATTTGGATATTGGTCACCACCGCCGTCAGGACCCACGCGACGCCAACGTTCGATCGTCGCGGCGTTGAAGAGAGAAGAGATACGTCTTGAAATTACACGTGTCGCACTTGAACAAGTCTACGTCGCACCGTATTTCAGGGAACAAAAACAAATAACACCTCGACAAATGCGTTTAAAAATGATACTTGTCGAGGCATTGGATATCGCACACGGTCTATGTGAACACGGAACGGACCAAGAGTGTCGATGGGCATGGGAAATGGTTGATGAAATCGATGACGCCGCTACGAGAGCTGGTGTATATTTTCCTCGTATATATTAAATGGACATCAAAGAAAAGGCCAAGCAAATAGGCGTTCGTGTCACGAAGGATGTGAAAGGTAAACGCGTGAAACTCTCTGATAAAGAACTTAAGACGAAAATCATGAATGCGATGAGCCTTGAAAATCAGGCCAAACACGCGAAAAAGTTTATCCGCGTGTGTCGAACGGTCTTGGCTGAAACGCAACCGAAGGCCCCGAAGGCCCCGAAGGCCCCGAAGGCCCCACCGGCCCCACCGGTCCCAAAGAAGACGTCGTCTTCACCAAAACGGACCACTAACGCTCGCGCTGCGCTCATGGCGAACCTCAAGGCAAATCTCAAGCGACGAGGTCTCATGAATAATTAAATGAATGTAATACCGAAACGTCTCGTCATGAATCGCTGCGCTTCCTGAATCGATGGTTGGCTCCATAGATACCATCGAGACCAAAATCCAGCCGTCGCGACACCCCCGAGTCGCCACTGTTCTTTATCACTCGTATCAACGGTGAGCATGCGTGTATGAATTTTTTTGGGATCGGTTTCAGCGATGAAACGTCCACCGTGTCGCACGACATATGAACGCATACGTGAGGGATTCTTGTGTTTGGTGTAGTCTGAATATCCACGGGCACCAAAGTCAACAGTCCTGTTACCGGGTAAAATAACCCGGAACTTCTTCTTTCGATCCGGGCTTACAATAATTTTGACGCGCATTGGTACTTACTGTGTACCAACATTTACTTTTGACACATCGCGCAATACCCCTCCTCCTTCTTTTCACCAGGCAAAAGGAACAAACGTTCATTACCACGCTTCACGAGGAAGAGGTGGTCGTACATGTGCAAAAGCGCGATCGCGAACATGATGGTCGTCGTGACCGGCTTGTTCAGCTTTCTGTATTGGAACGCGACGTACGCGACCAAGGCCATGATGGTCCACTGAATCATGGTAAATCGTGGAACAACGAATCGGCGCTTCATGTCGGGCTTATCTTCGGTCGGCTGAGGGGCAAACATTTCGGATTGCTTGTATCCAGGCATTTTTATTATGTACGAAGAAATTAATGTGGGTGATCATCGTGGTCCTGATCCTGTGTGATTTTTTTAAGGCACCGATCGATCTTTTGTATTTTCAAAACCCGTGGCGACCACTCGTGGGTATACGGAACACTATCATCGATGCATTCATGCACAGGCCGACCTACGATCATAACGATTATTCCGGGTTATGGAAAGTCAAGGCAAACTTTTGGGCGATTCGTCGTGAATTTTACAACGTCTTTTCGAAAACACATAAATACTATTTCCACGATCTCGATAAATGGTTCGAGAAGAAGAATACGTATTATTACTACAAAGTGGAAGATTTTCCAAAGGTGTATGCACTTTTAAAATCGATTCCATGTGTAGATGAAACCACTGCCGTGTTTTCTGTGATCGAAGGTCCCTTAACCATTCCACCACATCGGGCCGAAAGTAATACACAACTGCGATACCATCTCACGATCGAGAGTGGAAAAGATTGTCTATTAGAGACGGAATACGGTGTGCACATGCACATGACGGGTGAAGAGTTTCTCTTTGATCACGCGCGCTACCACGCCCTTGAAAAGCGAGGTCACACGCGACGCATCACACTCATCTTAGATATTCGCCGGTACTAATCCCGAAAACATCTGTGTGGCGTCGGTAAAATAGTCAAACGACGCGTCGACGAAATTACCGCTATAGTTTCTTTGAAGAATGACATTCGTATCGACGAGAATGTACATGGCAAACACAATGACAAAGGCTTTGGACAGTGCACCCTTCTTTTCCTTTGACACGACCGCGCGACTGACCATGAGACCAATGAGACCCACAAACAAGAGAAGTGCTAAGGGGAAGATATCCACATTGAATTGGACGGAAATTACACCGAGCGCGAACATGGCGACGAAAACACCGAGAATATCACTGAGCGTTTCTTGGATGGTATCCTTGTCGAGATTACGCACAGCACCGAGAATTGAACCAAACAAAATGGAAATAATCGTGAAGAGTACGAATCGAACTTGAATGGACAAGGTTGCAAAAACCATGGCGAGCACAGCCATGAGAAACATGAGTGTGTACATAAGAATGTTACGCGCGACGTGCGGACTGCGTTGCAAAGCCGCCGTGTACGCGATGCTACCCTGAAGAATCAGGTTCGCGAACACCTTGGACATGAATGGCGCCTTTTGTTTCAGGAGTTCTTTCATTATGTATTAGTTGGAGATTAAATGTTTGCGACACACAGCCTTGTAGATATCTTTCCCACCGACGAGTTCAAGTGTGTCATCGTCGACGATGCGTTTCGTGAATGGTCCGGGTGTTCCATTTCGACAATCCATACACAGCGCCGATAGTTTTATGACATCACTGGCCATGGGTATACAATCGAGCACTTCACCAAACTTATTCTGACGATAATCACCATCGAGACCCGCAAGTATGACAGACTTTCCGAGAAAGAGACACATCTCTACAAATTCTTTGAGATTTGTAAAAAATTGCGCTTCATCTACGGCGACGATATCGGCATCGCAAAACTCTTGGCGAATGATACAGTGTGAAATGTGTGGAACCTTGAGACATGGAAACTGTACACCGTCGTGTGTTTGTAAAACTTCTTGTTCAGATCGCGTGTCCTTGTTGGAATTAATGACGACAATCTTCTTTCCAATGATCTTATAGCGCTTAAGTCGTCGGATAAGTTCAGACGTTTTACCTGAAAACATATTTCCCATAATAATCGTGAGCCCCATTGCTCTTGGAATAAAATAATCTCTACTTTTTATATGCCTGACATTCACCGGTGTACATTGAATGGTCGATGTGGATGGATGTCCGCGTCTACAGGCCGAGTTCGTTTCGGCAATAAAATATTTCCAAACATTCTTGCCGCTGTCAAGCACCTAAGTCACAAGACGTAATTGCATTTTTATGCCCCTCACCTCCGAAAAGAAGCAGTTCTTCTTGCAAAGCTGATGAGATTGACGCCGACCCAGAGTGCCCCATCGAAGAATGCATCAAGGAGAATCTCATCGACAATGGAGAGTTGGTGACTTTTGATGATTTTATTCTACACAATACTTAAGATGACTCTCACGGATCAGGAGATTGTCAAGAAAGTGCGGGAGCTGCGTACAACGAGGGGTCCCACATATGCACCCCTTAAATACTTTAGAGGTCTCAAGACCCTCAAAGATGTAGAAACTAGGTACACGAAGATGCTCAAGAAGGACTACACGCATTTCAAGACGGACACGGGTGTAAAGACCCGAACATCCTCGTATACTCAGCGTTTTAGAAGGAAGTATGGGTCTAACGTCAAATCACTTCCAGAGATTGCAAAAGCGACAAAGATTCCATTGAAAACACTTAAAACCGTATACGATCGAGGACTCGCCGCGTGGAGAACCGGGCACCGACCGGGCGCTTCTCCACAGGCGTGGGCGTACGCGAGAGTGCACAGTTTCGTCATGAAAGGAAAAACGTGGCACACAGCGAATGCAAATCTACACAAAGTTGAAAAGTAATTCACGCGGCTCTAATGGTTTGTTTAGATGATAATTGTACATATGAAAATAAACATCCATACCCTCACTAAAATCCATGGACTTCACGAACGCGTGATTTTGTCCTATGTTCGTACACAGTACAACATTTACTTTAATCGCGTGACAATATTGAATTAGAGCTTTCACAGCTTCGATATGATATGAGTTTTCACATAAAAGTAGCGAAATTTCAGCGACTTTACCGCGACCATGACGCAAGTCATTTATAGAAAACATGACGATGCCTCTATTCTCACCCCCGACGTCTATGACTAACGATTCATAGACACTGTCTACCGACGTGCACATGTATTTCATTTGATTCGTATCAAAACTCGGAAAACATGCATACTTCACAGACTCTTTGTCGTATAATGTACGTATATATTCTATATCTTCTGTGGTAGTTCGACGTAATCGACACACGTGACTCGATGTGGAATCGTCCACACGTTTGAAATAATACCGCGCTTTACATATGTAATTAAATGGAAGTGGTTTTTGTTCAATTTTATATATGTACGTTTTGTGATCACCGATAAAGGAATGTTTGAGCAATTGTGATATGAGTACAGGTGCATAGTTTTTGTTTCTATGACCCTTATGAACACATAACATATCAACATATTGTGAATGAAGTGGAATACCACGCACGTGTAAACGATATGGTTTCGAAATAATGTTACCCGTGAGTGTATCATTTTGAAAGAGATTTATGATATTGTTTCGTGTCATGTATGGAAAGTTCAAAACCCATGAAATAAAATGTGAATCGTATCTGTAATCCTTGACATAATGCCTACTCAAAAAATCGGCGAGTGTTCTGTGAAATGCACGTTTCAGTGGCTCCACCGTAACGATTCTATCAGGGTTCTTTACATCTATGGGTTGTGGGTGTGTATGCGAAATCATACCCTCACAACGCAACGCATCGCGTGAAACTGGTTGATGACCCCAAAACATATGTTTCTTTCTTCGAAATACAAACACGACAATGACCAACGCTATAAGAACCCAACCAAGCATTATCTTGTGTTACACCGACACAAAAAAATCATAACTTTTCCTCGTCGATGATCATTTTTCGAACTTCTTCATACATGACAGCCAAAAGTGCAAACTTGTACGCTAAAAATCCAACAAACGTCGCACCGTAATCAAAATCGAATGCGAATGGTGCGTGATTCCACATCGTTTCAAAAATAGCCGTACCGACGGGTGTGAGTAACTGTTTCTGAAAAGGTGACGGATATTCGATGGTATCGACGCGTCGTGCGAGAAGATTAATGTACGCCAATGAACTCGCGACCCCGAGTGTTGCCGAGACGCCTTCTTCGGCGCCGTGTGTGATGAAATACATGGACGTGATCGCCGTGCCATAGCCGAGCGTCGTCTGGTTGATTTTGCGTTTGAGTTTCTCATAGTCGCTCTTCGGTGGTACGACCGCGTTATGAATGTGCCACGCTATCTTCATTAATGTCCTTGGGTGTAGTTTCCTTAAATTGGTTTTGAATGAATTCTACATATTTTAATTCCTTTTCAATGAGGATACACGATCGTCCCGTATTGACACACGCACGTCCCATGGATCCACTCCCGGCGAAACAATCAAGCACGAGATCGCCTTCATCCGTCGTGTGACGAATGATATTCTCTAAAAGATCGATGGGTTTAGGTGTGATGTGTACCTCGTTACGTTTTGCCATGTCGTAATTCCATACACAATGATCAGTCTTTTGATTGTTAAACTTTGGTACGATATCGTCATACGTGAGTCCTAAAAACTTTTCGATAGGTTTAATCGTATCGCGCGTTGGCATATTCTTCCCAGTCTCTATGTTTGAGTACCATCCAGTCAAACCACCCGTTCTCGAAAGGATCTCGCGCGAGATGTCGAGTTGTTTGACTCCAAGCTCTTGACGACGCGCGCGAATGCGTTCGGAATTGTCGAATGTATAAAAGAGTATGTATTCACACATCTTGTTCCAATTATGCATATCATTCTTCACGACATAACCATCGAGATACCCTTTCTTTGATGAACCGACAAACCGTTTATTCCATGTGATCATATTTCGAAACACGAGTGATGTATTCTTTTTAATTGAAAGCATGAGTTCACATATCTGTTCCATATCATTGTGGAAAAACATAAAAGTTCCGTTTCGTTTCATCTTCTTTTCAAGTTTTTGTACGATAGTCGTGAACCATTCGACATAGTTATCGATGGTATCCCACGTATCTTTTCCTATATTATAAGGTGGATCTATACACACGAGTTGTATACTCGCATCTTCAACGATATCGAGTTTTTCTAAGCAGTCACCATGATGAATGTGTACTACCATTACATAAGAATGCACTAGACTTTTTAAGTTCCATAACGGCCGATGCGTACGAGATCCTCCCGAAATTGTGTTGAATCGAAACGATTTTCACCCACGAGACGATTCCCTTTACGCGTCATCAAAAACACATTCATACCCCGTATCGTGAATCGATGTTCACATCGACAGTCGAGATGACCGATCTCGATTCCATCTTCATTTTCCCGTGCATTGAGTCCAATCATGTGCATGGTGATTGGATCACCCGTGACTGGGCACACGAGAATACCGTCGCGGCACATATGAGGATACATGCTCGACATGTGTGTCCAGTGGTGTTCAAATGTCGGGTGTTCGAATCCTTCACCCTTGACTTTTTGAATGTATGTGTGAATGTCTATGAGACACGTCGCCATGCCTTCGGGTGTCGTGGAATTCGCCACCGGCACCGCCACCTTTGAGAGTCCGAGTTTTTTGAAGAGTGACGTGGTCTTCTTACTGAGTCGGATGGGAAACAATCGAGAGATTCGATTCTTCAAAGGTCCTTCAGATTCACCTTCACTCACGGTGATATAATTGAGTTTCGAACACGCGCATGGATAATTCCCAACACATTTCCCCTCGTGACCCTTCGGAAGGACACACAAAGGTTTTCGAACGACAAAATCTTCGAGTCGGTCCCCGACGTGACATTCGAGCTTTTCGAACGCATCCGTCACGGTTTTTTGTTTTGGACCACCCATCGAAACTTCTTGAAGACAAAATCGTTCGGTGTAATATGGATAGACGGAGAGTTTCCAATCATGATGATCGTTTTCGGCGAGCACGAGCTCTGGTTGATCGAGGAGGCGCATACTTGTTGTACATTTGTCCACAAGCTTTATAAAGCTTAGGTTCGCGAATATCATAGAAACATGAAAGTCAAAAAGCTCGCGTATGAAGCGCGGCTCCCGACTCGTGGATCTGGTGGCGCTGTTGGTTATGATTTATATAGCATTGATACAGTCGTAATCCCACCCAAACACCGTGCGCTTCTGTCTACCGGTATCGCGGTAGTGCTTCCGCCGGGTGTGTATGGTCGCGTTGCACCGAGATCTAGTCTCGCGCTGAAATATGGTATTCAAGTCGGTGCGGGTGTCATCGATCCGGATTATACGGGTGAAGTTAAGGTCATACTCTTCAATCACGGACACGCTGATTTTGAAGTAAACAAAGGTGATCGTATCGCGCAACTCATTCTTGAGAAATGCGATACACCAGAAGTTGTCGAAATTGGTTTCCTCGAGGAGACCGAGAGAGGTGCGGGTGGTTTTGGGTCTACGGGTGCCTAAGTCATGAAACTCCATCTAAAAGTAAACATAAACATGCTCGCACAAATTTCGTTCGATCCCACGTCTGTCGATTATACGGACGCCAAAGTCACTCGAGCCATTATTAAGGATTGGCATGGAGATTTTGTCATCGATGATAAGGATGTAAGTTTCCAAGACCTTCGAAAGATGATATTCCAGTGCATAGAGACAGAAACGTTACTGTCTGGGATGTTTCCATCCATCACCGATGACCCGCGGAAGGGAATTTCATTTCGAAAGAATGAATTCTGTGGGTGGATGTGTAGAGCCAATTATAAGTACGACGACGGTGAGCGTATTTACTTGTACATACGAAACTCGAATGCGAACGAGGTCATGCGTGAAGTCATCAGGGCTCTCGATGGCGACACGTGGGCGGAACGTGCATTTAAGTTTATGGCGCGAATTGATATTCGCTTAGCCGATGGAAGAAAGATCAGACTAGAAGTTTAATAACTATTGTACCACAAATCTTCCGCCACGGGCATAAATAAAATATCTTTTCGCATCGCCATCCACAATTTTGCATGATCGATATTTGGATAGGACCATAACATCCACCTCTCCCAATATTCGGTTGAATACCAATCGTCCCAATCCTCGCGTGTACTGTGATCAATCATGAGCATACCCCGATGGATTTCGTGTATGTCCGTCTCCAGTTGTAGTTTCTCTGGAACAATAGCACCCTTCTCGATGAGATGTGTACGCATGCGTCGAGAATCGTGGTGATCCGTGTAATGTTCAACACCAACCTGTCCAAAGTTAATACTTCTCTTATTTGGGAGAATCACTCTGTACTTATGAGCTGGGCACAGGCTTGGAGTAAGTACAACGCGCATTATACTGTACTTCATCAATAATTTTATGTGTTCTTCGCGCGTCTGAGAATGACAAAGTTAAGATCTCCTTTCTTCACATTAGCACGGGTCATTGGATTTTTGAACAATACCATATTACCATTTGCGTTGAGAGCACTTGTCATAGACATCCGTGCCAATTTACGGAAAGAGTTTGGTGTGAGATACAGTTTGTTAATTTTCACAGCCTTTTGTGCATTATTCATATTTTCGAGAGTGATTGGATCCCGTGGAAAGTTTTTTACATTCATGTTTTTCCAAGGAATCTTATTTGATGTATTATTTTTTACCTTGTTTTGGTTTTGTATGTAGTTGGATGTATTTGGTCTGTTATTGTTTCCTCCAAACGTCATCAGTGCTCTACGCATACGCCTAAGATTGTTGGGGTCAATCACACGCGGTCTGTTTTGGCCAATGTTATTTTCATTTGTGTTTGAGTTTGTATTAACGACCCGCAACTCACGGGCTCTATTGTAGTTATTTGTGTTGTAGTTTGAATTATTGATTCGTACCGCATTATTATTGGCTGGGTCTCTCATGGTATACAATTATTAAAGATTATATTTGTGAAATGTGTATGAAGACATACACATCCCATGACGGTATTCAAATCAAGGTGGGTGAAGGTGCCAAGGAGAATGATGATTTGACCCTTTCGAGTTACCCGAGGGAGTGGTGGTTGCACGTTGACGGAGGTCCGGGTGCCCATGTGATTGTGTGCCATGAAGAAGATGTCCTTCCCAAAGAGACAAAGAGAGACGCAGCTCTACTCGCGATCCATCATAGTAAGACTGGGAATGTAAAGATGACCAGAGTCAATATCGTACGCGTTGGTCAAGTGATGAAATGTGATAGACTGAAGAATCACGGACAGGTGTACTTGGATGGTGAGGTCATGCAACTCACGGTGTTTCCGAATAAGGAAAAGGAAAGACTTGATAGGCTCTTAAAAAATAGAAGCACTTCATAATAAATATGCAACATCAAGATTGGAATCCTGTTGTCATTCACGGTAAGACGTTACCAAGTCAAAAAACAAAAGTGCCTCACCGTGAAGTTACACAAGCTCAAAAGTTGGATCAAACGGAATTGGGAACCCACGAAAAAGTGTCACTCTCGGTTGCGAAGACGATTCAACAAGCGCGCATCGCTAAAGGTTTCAAAACACAAAAAGATTTAGCCGTAGCTGTGGGTGTTCCAGCAAATGTCATCAACTCATATGAGTCTGGGAAGGCTATCCCGGATAACGCGATCCTCCAAAAGTTACGCAAAGTCCTCGGGGTAAGACTCAAATAGTCTGATACATTTTACAAACATACCTAAAGTATACATGCATAAAAAATATAAGATGAACTTTTATAAGAAGGAACTGATAGCCAATCACATCAAACTTGCTTATAAAGTTTCAAATGAAGTATACTATAAAACGTACCCACGACAACGCGGTATACATACGAAAAAGGATATAAATAGCGTGGGACTACACGGTCTCGTTCGGGCGGCTCAAAAGTTTAACCCGGACATGGGTTTCAAGTTTACCACGTATGCATATCCATGGATTTATTGGAGTTGTAAAAATTGTTTGAGTAGAACAACTACATATGACGAACTTCAGTTCTATGACATCCCGTCATACTATGACAAAGAATATGACATTCTCTTAGATGATCTTGATGATGTAAGTCGATACATCCTTAAAAACTATTACGGAAAGTGTCTCACATTGAAAGCTATGTCTAAAGAATTGGGTGTGAGTGTAAATACAGTAATCGCGTGGCGAGACAAGGCACTCCTTACAATCAATTAAAGATGTCACACGTGTAATACAAAATGGCGCTCAAAAAGGAAGAAGTCACATCCCGCGAGAGTCCAGATGCTATGGACAAGCGCATGTTCGAAGCCAAGTTGGCTGCAATGGATAAGGCTATGAAAGGCGAAAAGATTCGCTACAAGTCCAAACGAGACCCCGAGAGATTCTTGGATTTCTTGGAGTATCGATTGAAGATTTGGGAAAAGCTTCAAGATGAGACATTCTACGCGAAGCGAATGTATGAAAAGACGAAAGAGGTTATCGAAGGTCTCAGTTGAGGCTCGAGTAGTGCCCAGCAATGTAATACACATCTTCAAAACCTAAATCAATTAATTTCTCTGCCGCAAATCTGGCCCGTTGTCCAGTGTTGCAGTAGACGAGCAAACCCTTTTTTGGAAGTTCAGTCGTTGTCTTCCTATTGATCTTATTCACAGGTATGTGAAGCGCGCCGCGATAGTGACCAGCTCTGTATTCCACCATCGTACGAACATCGATGACCTTCTTTATCTTTCCTGAACGAATCAACCTCTTGGCTTCTTGGGAAGTGATAAGGTTTTCACCAAAGTATGTGTATGCCGCCGCTGTCGCGAGACCTCCGATAAGGATGAATGGAAGAACCATTTATAATACACTCATATTTTACTTCCCGCCCAATTCACAATTTGCGTGAGAGACCAAGAACTATTGATGGCACTCGTGAAATCAATCTTGACCACACTTCGTCGCATTCGTTCACCATTCGGTATCTGTGCGATGTGATTTAACTTGAACCTTTTACCTTCAGCGTTCGTAACTCTAATATAATATGGAAAGTTCGTCACAAAGTATTTCCATTTGAGAGTCTTTCGTTGAGATGGTGGTACATACTTGTGAATGAGACCCCATACCACACGCTTTATGAATACAAGTCGGTCTCGTGGGTCTTTTGGTCCGAGCGGCGTTCCGAGTGTGTCATGCATCATGGCGATGAATGCTTCGATATAACAAAAGTGGTGTTGTGACATTTCATCATACTGAGAAATCTCAAATGACTTTTCGACATTGCGTACACTGATCTTTGTATTTCGAAGAAGTTCTTTGTAATTGTCCACATCCGTGGTGACAAATCCTCCCGTCGGTTGAAATGTAGCAGTCTTGTTTCGTATGGTATATGTATTTCCATATACGGTTCGAAGTTCATTCTTGAATTCTGCACGACCCGCGCCCATTGAATTGAATAAATGAATCACTTTATTGTTATGATTCACTTTTGCGAGTGCATAATGTCCATCACCACCGGGATATGTGTGTGCTATATGAAGATATTGAATACCTTTATGATGCGATGAAATCGGTTTCGTCATGCGAGACGTTCGACGACAATTAAACTTGAAATCATAATTCGATTCCTTTTTGATATCCTTTGCAATATTTTCAAAAATACCACGCGCTTGAATGAGTTGCTTGGCTACTTCACTCGCATCTTCGATCGCCATGAGATACTTTGCCGCGGCATTCGTCTTCATACGACTCTCGATATAGTCACTCGTATCAATCTCATTGGTTTCGAGCTTCACCTTCAATAATCGATTACGAACATCTTTGTTCTTGATGAGTTTGATTGGAACCAGGTCCATTCTTCTACTTAAATATAAACTGTTATTTTTAAATAATGTCATTGTCGTCACGAATAATATTACAGTCGTGACGACAAAAATGTGTCGAATGTGAATATGTATAAAGTAGAAATTAGTTCCCAAACGCAACCCCAGCCATGCCATTCTTAATGCGAAGAATGTTATAGTTGACCGCATAAACGCGGTGCATTTGGTTACCACCGGTCGGGTTCGTCAACGTAAGCTTGGCGCTATCGATGCGAGAGAAGTTCAAGCTACCACTCGGTTGTGACTTGTTCATAGTCAAACAGAACGGCCACGTGAACAAAGGCGCAGTGTCCAAGGTAGAATCCGCGAGGTTTTGGGCGTGCATTTCGTGTGCGAGGTTGTGGTGGAACGTCTTGGACATATTTTCAAAGAGCGCGACACCATTGATGTACATACTCGCTTCATCAAACGTGTACATCGTGTCCCACGTACCCGCAGTGGCGTTCCCGGAAACCAAGTGAATCGCCTTGGTCGGGTGGTTAAAGTACGTGAGATCGATTTCGGTATCAGTGTTGGACGCCATTTGGTATTGCGTCTGGGTAATAAGAAGTTCGTGTTCGTTTTCAGTGACAAACTTGCGTTCATCGCTGTCGAGGTACGCGTACATACCGTAAACCTTGGGCGTTTCAGCAGGCGTGAACCCATCGCGGCACTTCACACGAATTTCAACTTCGTGATATTGCAAACCCACGAGTGGGAGGCACTTGGTCCAGTCTTCACTGAAGAAGAATGGAATCAAGTAGTAATCAGACGCGCCGTCAACACCCTTCGCGTTATCCTTAATTTCAGTGGTCGTGACAGTCGCAGACGCCCGGGCTTGGTTTTCTTTGTAGACGATGTTGTGCACACCCTGGATGTACAAAGAATCGAGACGCGCGACTTCTTGGCCACCAATGTACAAGAGGAACTCCGTAGGCTTGGCGGCATTCGCAGAGAACAAACCATCGGTGTTCGTCGCGACGTTGGAAATATTTTGCGCTTCGATCCATACGTATCCAAGCATATCACCTTTGGAACGAATCGGAATGGTGACTTCATTGTTGGAGCCGAAAGTACCAATGTAATCCATGCGTTCCGGCTTAATAGAAAAATTCGTGTGACGCCTGTAGTTTTGACGGAAGAAACTGACCTGAGGTTCACCCGTGATGTACACATCCTGGGCACCCTTAGATACAAGATCAATCAAGGCTGCTGACATTTATATAATAAGCATATTAAAATTTTGGCTCGATGTATACACAACACATAATGGTGGTCTTCCAAGCACTGACGTGGGAGGCACGAGACTCTGAAGAAGGAGACGAACATTTGATCAGTATCTTCGGAAAGACTGAGCAAGGAAAGTCGGTCTGTGTCACGACATGCTTCGACCCGTACTTCTTCGTAAAACTTCCGTCTGGAACTTCACAACAACAAGTTCAGCTCCTGTATGATCAACTGAATAAACTTCGACCTAACCATGTGACGTCATATTCTTTGACCGAACAAAAGGATGTGTGGGGGTTTCAAAATAATGAAAAGTTTGCATTCATGCGCCTAAATTTCAAAAGTCTCGTGGCGAGACGCAAGGTGAATTCATTGTTCATGTATAATGATGAGTTCAAAAAATATCACGTGTACGAATCAAACATCGATCCTGTCCTGAGGTTCATGCACCGAACCGGGATTCAATCGAGTGGGTGGCTTGATACTGGGTCTAAATGCATTCGATCGTATCTCGCACGTACGGATATTGATCTCTTCTGTAACGATTGGCAAACACTCACACCCGTGGACAAGAATGAAACCGCACCGTTCGTTGTGGCCTCGCTTGATATTGAATCAAACAGTTCGACGGGTAAGTTTCCAAATGCACTCGTTCCTGGAGACGCATGCTTTCAAATCGCAATCTCTCTGTGTACGTTTGGCTCGGATGTACCCTATGATAAAACGTGTCTGTGTTACAAAAACACGGACCCTAACCTAGAAGGTGCAAACATCGTGAGCTTCAAGACTGAGCGTGAGATGCTTCATGCATTCCAAAGGTATCTTCATGAAAAGAATGTGGACATCATTACCGGTTGGAACATCTTTGGTTTCGATATGGAATACATTTATCAACGCGCACAATTGGTTGGATGCGACCCCGATTTCTATGAACTCGGTCGACTCAAGGAACACGAGTGTAAAATGGTATACAAGAAACTCTCGTCGAGTGCACTCGGAGATAATGAACTTAAACTCCTTCCGATGCCTGGACGATTCATCTTTGATTTGTTTCATGAAGTCAAGAAGGGGTACAAATTGGATTCATACAAGTTGGACAATGTTTCAAAGTTGTATCTCGGGGATCAAAAGATTGATATGCCTGCCAAAGAAATGTTTGCGCGATACAAAGAGGAAGATCCTGTGAAATTACGAGAAGTCGCGGAATATTGTATCAAGGATACTTTGCTTCCACACAGACTTGTAAAACATCTGTGTACACTTCTGAACCTTTTGGAAATGGCCAAGGCGACGTGGGTACCACTCAACTATCTGGTTGAACGGGGACAACAAATCAAGGTGTTTTCACAATTGACAAAGAAGGCGCGTGAAATGGGATTCATGGTCCCGACGATTAAATACGGCGCCATTCCTGAAGAACCGTACGAGGGTGCGACGGTCCTCGATGCGCAAAAAGGGGCGTACTATACACCCATCACCGCCCTCGATTTCGAAGCGCTGTATCCATCGATCATCATGGCGCATAATCTATGTTATTCTACATGGGTCATGGATGAGAAAAAGTATGGAAACATACCCGGTGTGACGTATGAAGTCTTTGAAGTCGGTGGTAAAAAGTACAAATTCGCTCAGGATGTTCCGAGTCTTTTACCGAGCATTCTTTTGGAATTGAAACAATTTAGAAAACAAGCAAAGAAGGATATGGCGGCATCGACCGGTGCGATGAAGGAAATGTTTAATGGAAAACAGTTGGCGTATAAGATTTCCATGAACTCTGTCTATGGATTCACGGGCGCTGGAAAGGGTATGTTGCCATGTGTACCCATCGCATCGACGACGACGTCGAAGGGTCGGTCTATGATTGAAGAAACAAAGAATTACGTTGAAAAGAACTTTCCGGGGGCGAAGGTGAGGTACGGGGACACGGATTCAGTCATGGTTGAATTTGACGTCGGTGATCGTAAAGGTGAAGAAGCTATTGAGTATTCATGGAAGATTGGTGAAAAGGCGGCTGAAGAGTGTACGGCACTTTTCAAGAAACCAAATAATTTGGAACTCGAAAAGGTATATTGGCCATATTTCCTCTATTCAAAGAAGAGATACGCTGCAAAGTTGTGGACCAAGGGAAAGGATGACAAAATGCACATGGACTACATAGACATTAAGGGTCTTCAGATTGTTCGTCGCGATAACACACCTCATCTACGTGAAGTGTGCAAAGAACTTCTCGACGTTGTTCTTGATTCGAGTGATACTGAACCACCTAAACAATTGGCCAGAGAACGTGCGATTGAACTTCTCTCCGGAGACATTCCAAACGATAAACTTGTGTTGAGCCAGGGTCTCTCGGATACCTACAAAGTCAAGGGGAACCCGGTACACATTTCGGATGTTGCGAAAAGTTGGGATATTAATATGGCGCATGTTCAGGTGCATAATAAGATGCGCGAACGACGACCTGGTTCGGAACCACAATCTGGAGATCGGGTGCCCTATCTTCTCACAAAGACCGAAGATCCCAAAGCCAAAGCGTATCAGAAATCCGAGGATCCAAAATATGTAGAGGAACATGGTATCCCGGTCGATTACCATTATTATTTCCTCAATAAATTTTTAACACCTGTGTGCGACCTCCTTGATCCATTGTATGATAATCCAAAAGAAGAGATCTTTGGTGAGATTATTGCCCAACACAAACCACCGCGTCAAAAGAAAGCGCCAAAGACATCGATCGAAACGTTATTTAAAAACTACGAACGTGAAAAGAGTAAGTCTAATGTCGAGTGTACTAACACAGGTGTTTGAAGAGGAAGTGGAGAAACGTGTGAGTGAGCGACTCACACAGTACATAGAAAAGATATCAAAGACACATGGAATTTCCATGGAACTTTTGTTGAGAGACATACCTCATATTTCAGAAAACCTCATGTGTCGAGGTGTAAAAAAGGATGGGCATAGGTGTACACGGCGTGGTAAGAATGGTGGGTATTGTGATACACATCTGATACAGAAGAAGACTTTCGAACCAGTATCCGTCGTTCGAGCCGGTGGTCCAGTACATACACATGGGTTTCCACCTATATTCATGAAGGGGTGTCCAGCCTGTGAAGCATCCTCGACCTCAAACAAGCTTATAGATTTGAAGGGTATACTATAGTAATGAACAAGTCTGATATTCTACTACATGCCATCAACAACTTTTACGGTGAAGAAAAGAATAGATCTACGCTACTGAACGTCCTTGACAAATCGAGTGGAATTTCACTCCGAAATCTCGAATGGTTTATCACAAACTACGCAAAGAAGAACCATACGAGTTTCACGACGACCGATGGAAAACTCTTCACAGTGCATTGTGCATATAAATCAAGTCTCGATGGATACAGTAAACGATTTTTTGACCCGTTTTGTAGATCCCAAAAGTTCTCGTACACGGTTCCGGGAACATCTCATGAAATTCAAACAACGCTCGCGCAATTGAATTTCATCAAATGGTGTATCAAAAACAAAATCATTGAATACATTAAGGATAACAAGACGACATTATTTAATAAGCGAGGGACATGAATCCCTTTGAAAATTTAAACGTTTGATACCCTGTATAGTACATATGTAATGAATATTGATCGGTAAGTCCACTCTTTAGGTTTAACTCTATGTTTGTTTTTTCTGACTTTATCTGACTAAAATCCAGGCTTCCCGATGGCTCCACATTTGCCGGATACATCGAGAAGGAATACGTATAAATATTTCTATACGGTCGAGATAGTCGCGCCCTAAACGGTGTCATATACTTGTAATATGAATGATTTGCACTCGTAATATTTGGAAGATCGTTCCCATTAATATAAAACTTTGCCGAGTCCATGACTGGATAAAAGAATGCGTACAACTGATCGAAGTCGAGCACACTTGAAAAATTGAACCTATTCTGGAAGTAATAGTAGTCTGCACCCACAGATCCGGGAATCTCGTATGCGTCAAGGTATGCCTGATCCGGTGTTCCGGGACCTCTCGCCACATTCACGTCTTCAAACTTTTTGTTTCGTAAAAACCAGTGAAGTGTTTTGACAGGGATGGATGGAACTAAATTGTTCTTCACGATGGTTTTACCAATTTCGGTTTCGGTCGTTGGGTGTTTCTTGACCACATCCGTGATGAACGTCGTATCTTCTGTGATATAAAACCGTCGCTCGGCCGGGTCGATCGTCATCTCTTCCGTCACAATGTGAAATTCGGGAAGTGTCAATGTTGAATTCGTATCCGAGAAGAATGTTTGTGGATGAAATTCAATTTCAAATTCAAGCTTTTGTTTATGAATCGCACATAAAGGAAAATACGGGCGATTTGGTTTGTTCGTGTCGTATTCATCACTCGCATACTTTCTCGAAAAGAAAAAGGGAATGGGAATGATGACATCTGATTCATACTGCGCATACTGCGGTGTGTCGACAGCCGTGTCATACGGAAGCATTCGATTGATCAAAAACTTGTTCGTAATCTTTTCGGACATTTCGAGATACAATTCATCATAAATGATCATCCAATCATCATATATGGTTTCAAGTTCGAATTCATCGACGCGCATGGTGATGCTCTTTATCAGGTGTCGTCCAACCTGATCGGCGTAGTTTCGACCACTCGGGAGCGCTGGAAGTGTGAGACTGATATACATGTTACTCAAAAGGTCACCCGCGTTTTGTGGATTCAAGGTCACCTTGATGCGTTCATTGAACGGCCATGTAAGTTTTCCGCCTGGATTGTAGACGGTCGTGGTTCTATGAAAACGACTAAAGTTGGAATGTCTCTTCTCTTCATATTTAAATAAGGAATCATCCGTTTTTTCGGATAATAAATATGTATCTTGCTTACCGAGTGCGTTCAAGGACAAAATCGCCCCGGTGCTCGCGCCACTGACGTCGCACATACTTATTCTATGTCTACAAATTTTTAATATCAGTTTTCCACATGTCAATGTGGCTCGTATTTTTCATGATTCCGAGTTCTTCGCGCGCCTGCTTTGCCTCTTTCACAAGTTCCTTGACACATTCATCCGTATATTGAACAGTCTTAATATTGAGAAGATAATCATATGTACCACCAATCTTGGGAAATATTTGTGATAATTGTCGTTCGAGATCATCCTTCTTTCTTTTGAAAACAACAATATCACCTTCGATCACCATGGTGACAAACTTGGATTTGTACCCACACATCGTCGCCCGTGTGTCGAGCACTTTGAGTAAGTGTTCTTTTCGTTTAACGTAATGCTCGGCTCGGAGTTTGACAAAGTCTTTGAGAATATCTTCCGGACTCGCATACTTGTGAATACCTCGCGTTGGGTGAAACAAGTGCATGTTCGACGTGTGAAAAGACTTTCGCAATTTGAGATCCTTGATGATATCCTTACCCGTATATCCAAATATTTCAAAATCAACATCATCGGTCGTTGAGTTGTTGGTGAAGCCCGAAATGACTTTCTTTTCCACGAGAGCATCTAAATGCTCCTTGTAGTCTTGTGTCCAGCGACCCGGTGGAAGTTCAGTGACTTTGAGTCGTGAACCCGTGTCTCGCCACACACCTTCGGTGATCCAAGTGCCATCCTCTTTGAAAACCTTACCCTTGAAACCCCTAAACCACGGCTTCATTTCATTGACCGCGCGACCATCGAGCACGCGAAGAATGTTCTCCTTGATGTCCTTGGGGTTGAATGGGGGTACATAACAACTGAATCCTGTACCGATACCTTCCGTGCCGTTCACGAGCACCATTGGAAGTGTTGGCATATAGAAGTCTGGTTCAATTGAGCGACCATCATCATCCAGATAATTGAGTACGGGATCGTCTCTAGGATCAAATATTTTGCGGGCATCTTTGGTCAGCTTTGTGAAGATGTACCTCGTTTGAGACGCATCCTTACCACCCATGAGACGCGTCCCAAACTGACCACACGGCTCGAGAAGATTGATATTATTTGAACCCATGTAGTCATTCGCCAACTTGACAATCGTATCTGCAAGGGATACTTCGCCGTGATGGTAGGCCGACTTGTCCGCAACATACGCCGCCAACTGTGCCACCTTCATTTCATCCTTGAGGTTTTTGTGGAAGCACGCATACATGACCTTTCTCTGCGAAGGCTTGAGGCCATCGGCCATGTGGGCGATGGAACGCTTCAAGTCCGCTAGGCTGAAATTCACCAAGTCTTTGCGAACAAAGTGTGTAATGCTCAAGTTTTTCACAGATCCATACGGAACTTCTAGTTCTGTGGAATCCATCGCCGTACTCTCGAGGAGCCAGGTCTTTCGGTCATCCGCCTTCTTCTTGTCAAAGGCGAGAATAATAGATTTATCTGTCATAATATCCATATCAAACTTGACAGTCAAGTCTTGGATCTTCTTGAAATACTCTCGAGCCTCGGCACTCGTGCTCGTACCGAGACCCTTATAGTATTTGATTTTCCAACCAGGTTGTCCATTGCCATACCAGCTACGGAACGCGGAATCTGTGTAGAATGACTTTGATTGTGTACCTTTGGACGCCTTGATGATTGGTGTCACCATAGAAACTACGAAACCCAACTTGAGGAGCGAAGGCCAGAAATAGTGAATCATATTGAGAATAAGACCCTTGATGTGGGAACCGTCATTATCCGCATCCGTCATAATCATAAGACGTCCATAACGAAGCTCGGAAAGATCTTGATAGTCCTTGCCTTGTTGAAGACCCAGGATCTTCTTGAGGTCGTTGAACTCTTGGTTTGATGTTAACTGTACTACGGATGCATCCCGGACGTTTTTACACTTCCCACGGAGGGGAAAGACACCGTAGTGATCACGACCAACCACCGAGAGACCGGCAACTGCGAGAGTCTTTGCCGAATCACCTTCCGTCACGATGAGCGTACACTTTCCAGATTGCACCGTCCCTGCTTTGTTTGCATCATCCAACTTGGGAATACCAGTAATTTTAGACTTTCGTGCACCATCCGTCTTTTTGAGTTCCTTCATTTCCTTGAACTTTGAGAGTGCTGTGAGTTCATCCTGAATACCAGTCTTGAGTGCATTCTTGATAAAGTTCTTGGGTGGATCAAACTTACTGCCAAAGTCTTGAGCCTTTGAGGTACACTCCGACTTGACTTGACTCGAGAAGGTTGGATTCTCAAGGGTCGCCTTGACAAAGATGTTAAATGTATTCTTGACTTGTTGTGGCTTCAATTTGATCTTCTTTGCCATCTCATCAATGATACCCGACGCGAGATATGACGCGACATGATCCACGTGGGTTCCACCCTTCGTGGTGCAGATACCGTTCACGAATGACACTTGTTCAAGACCATTTTCCGAAGGGCCAATACACACCGACCAGCGATCTGTGGTCACCGATGAGATCTCGGAGACGCCTTCGTGCATCTTGGCGTACGCCTCAAAGGACGTCTTGGGAAGGGCTTCCCCTTGAAACTTGACTTTACAGTTCGATGTCGTACAGATGTTTGCGTCCCACACTCTCTTTTCAAAAATCTTGTAAATGTTATTATCGATAGATTTCATACCAAATCTTTTCCAATCTGGAATGAAAGTAATTGAAACCGAAGATGTTGAACCAGAATGTTTTGTAATTTTTGGAGGATGACACACTGTCATATTATTTTCCCATTTTTGACAGTATGTCTGTTTTGTCTCACTGTCTTTGATGACTATACAAAACTCCGAAGAGTAGATGTTGGTGAGTTTGGCACCGTATCCATTTCTGCCACCAACGATTCTCTTTTTGTTGTCATCGTAGTTTGTACTTGTGAGTAGGTGTCCAAATGTAAGTTCCGGATTCCAAATACCCTCCTTTTCATGCATACGAACGCCAACACCACCAAGAGGTCCATTGTTTTCAATGGTGACGGCACCAGTGTCCTTGTCTATCCCCGCCGAGATGCTCGTAACAGTCTTCGGATGTACAGAGTTTCGGTCAATTGCGTTGACCAATATTTCGTCAAAAATCTTGAGCAAAGCTGGTGAATAGTTGAGATTCTTCTTTTTGAATTGATTATCAGTTTTGTGAAAAATCCAGTAGGGTTCGGAACTGATGTCCACTGGACCAACATACGAGTCTGGTCTTTTAAGAACATGTTCAATGTGGGTAAGTTTTTGTACACTCTCACCCATTCTTCTTTAACTTTTGTGGTGTCAATTCTTTACTTAGGTTTACAACTACCCGGAATAATTTTAGTGTTGTCTAGTATAGAGCGATGCTTTACTTGGTAGGAATCATCATCATCGTTGTCATGTTTGCTATGAGACATAGTTCAAATACTAGCCTCAAGAGTTCAATCAAACAACTCATGAGACAAGCGGCACGATACGCGACAGCGGCCCAACAGGACGCCGCGCCATTGATGGCGGTTCTCCACGCCAACTATGCAGCTGCATATATGTATGCAATGTTAGACATTGCAACAGATTCACAAATTCATAACATGACAGGTGTTGACATGAAAAAGTTCAGAGAACACGTGACAAACGTTCAGGATATGGTGACAAAAAAGACTGTCGAACGGTGTCCGGAATTCGCGGGTGAGATCGATTTGTATCTTTCAACGATCGCTGGTGAAACTTAGACACCTAAGTCATTTTCGAATGTATGGATTCTCATAGTAAAAATGCAAGTCGTTCATGATTCCATGTGGAATATGTGCCTCGAGCGCGCGATGGATCGGTACGGTGTTCGCGAGCCGGACGAGCGGTGTTATCGTCTCGCGAATGCCGTGTGGAAGTGTAAACAAAAACAACAAGAAATGAAAGATGCGCGCATGCAGAGGAAGATCATAGTTTTAGACGCACCACCGGAACAAAATCAAATCGAGATGCGCACACAAGCAAAGATTTGTTCAGCCACGACTATGGCTGGAAAGAGGTGTCACTTCAGAGCCGTGTGTGGAGACTATTGTAGAAAACATAAAGTCACGACGAAAGAGATTGGGGATGTCGCAAATCTCGCAGATATTATGAGTAGGATTAAAATGTAGTTACATTATAAATGTTAGATCAGGAAACCCTCAGACCTGTTATTCTAGCCATGACCTTTTATATCGCCGTGAGTGTTCTCGTTCCTAAACTCGCAAAGAAACCATCGGGTATCAAGTTCATCGACGACATCGTCGCGTTTCTCATCGCGCAACAAGGTAACGTCACATCAGGTACCATTTTGATTGGTCTCGGTGTTTTTGTTGCCAATTACGTGGACCAAGAATTCTTCTAAGACGTTTTCTTTTCCTACGAGATTTTTTGTAAATGTATGATCCATGGATCGAAGTTTCTTTTGTGACGCATCGCGCATGAATTCCAAGAGTTGGTTCGGATTTGGTTTTCCCCAAACCATTCCTTTTTTGAAGAGAAAGTCGTCCCTCTCCAACTCTTGAAGTTCACACTCGATCGTATACGGTGTTTTAATATATTCTGAAGCACCCCCGTAGTCCGTGATGATGATCGGTTTATCGTGTAAAGCCGCCTCGACAGCGCCCATACCTACACCTTCCGATTTAGAAAAACTCACGTAACAATCACCCATCGCGTGAATGTCTTCCATTTCTTCATCCGAAATGAGTCCGTTGATGACTTTGACTCGTGGAAGATTGATCGCAACGTCTTGATTACATGTGGCTTTCACGAGTAAACGTGTGTTTGGATCATTCAAGCGTATGAACGCCTCGAGAATGCCCCGGAAGTTTTTACGATCGTCGACGATGTTTCCGATGTGATAAAACGTGTATGTTGGTTCGTATGGAATGTGTACGTGTACGATTTTGAATGTCGTCATTGGAAATTGTTTCGAAAGTACGCGCTGACAGAATGCACTTGGCACGAGTACCGTATCAAAGTGTTCGAAAATCTTTCCGTAATCTTCGTGTACGGTTTCGGTTTCACACACGGTCATGCACGACACATGTTTCGCTCGTGATTTGACGTATGGAATAGCGTTGATTGTATGTGGTAAAGGAATGACAAACATGAATGCATGCTCACACTCGGGAATCTCTTGTCCAAACTCAAAGTATTGTGCATCAGGAAATAGTTTTGTATACTTGAATGTGTGTTGTCCAATTCCACTTTTCAATGTTGGACCCACGAAGATCATTTGGTATAAAGATAATCTCTCTTTTAATATATATAACCATGGAAGCGATCAAGCAAGAAATCAGAGATGAACTCGTTCGTGTGCGAATCGATAAGGTTCGACTGTACAACCTTCTCGCGCGTATCGTTGATGCGATCCCAGCGGAAGTCCCGGTAGCCCCAGCGCCGGTGCCGGTCCCCGAGCCTGTCGCGGTCCCCGAGCCGGAACCCGTCGCGGTCGCTGAGCCGGAACCCGTCGCGGTCGCTGATGAAGTGAACGAAGAACCGGTCGAAGAAAAGCCGAAGGCTAAGAAGACCACCGCCACGAAGAAGAAGACTACGAAAAAGGCTTAAGTGAAACTCGACCTTGATAATATTCATAAACATGCAGCACGTACCTCTCGGAAAACCGTTCCGTCTCATAAATCCTAAGAAAAGAACTAGTTTTTATGAGAAGGCTCACGATAATAATGGGTATATATACCACGTGAAAATTGTATTTAAACCGAGACCACCCGGTTCACCCACCAAACGAAAGAACCAAAAACCAAGACGATGAATCCAATCAAATAACTGAATGGATATTTCTTCTTTTGACGCTCTTCGATCGGTGTGTCTGGAAGTTTTTGTACATTTTTATTAAGAGTATCTATCTTTGCTGTAAGCTGTTCTAGTGCTTGTAATATTTGAAGCTCACGATCTTTTGGCTTTTCCTTGACATTCACCGTCGTGATTTCGAGTACCATGTACCACTTCGCATCGGGTTGTAAGAGTAAATAATCTCCATCGTCTTGTTGTTCGTAAATTTGAAAGTTCAACTTCTTAATTGAAATCGGATTAAAGTAATTGGTTGTGCGTTGAAATGATCGCCATTGCTTATCTCGTAACACGATACCACTCGACCCACTGAAATGTCTTTCGAGTGGCACTCGTGCGAGGACTTGTCCGTGTCTTTCATCGAGCATTTGACCGACCTTTGGAATTTCTGGACACACGACGTCCACAAATTTTGCGATATCCGTGTTCAGATTCGATGTATTTTCACCGACCTGAGTGATATAGAAGTCAACCATTTTGACACCCATGACACGATTCATATCTTCTACGTGTGTGTTTGATTTCAATGTGAGATCGAGAGAAAACACATTGTTCGTACCGTTTACGAATTCCGAATCTAAAAGGATATATTGCGTTCGCTTCGGTATATCGTCGAGCGACATTCTGAAATATACATACATAAAAAAATGCGACGTTTCAAAACAAAAATGGGGTATCTGAAAGCCGTGTACGTCACTTTAATGACGATGGGTGTTCATTACATCGAACACGCGTGTACTTGGATTAAGGCTGCGGTGTGGGACGCCCCGCGCCGAGTCATCTTGGATGTTCAACTCGAAAAATATAAACTTGAACGAGAAGACATCCTAAGTGAAATAAAGTCTCAAGAAAATCAAGACGAATGTGCGACTACATCCCACTCGTCACCGACGATTTCAGAATAGCTTTCTGTTTGGCCACGAATAATTTGTGTTCAGACGTTCAGCAAATCATTTGGAAAAAAATATTATACGAAGACATAGAGCTTGAACCTCCATTCGCACCCATAAAATGGAATCCGTCGCCAATATATTCACGAACATCTTCAGTTACGTTGCCCCGAAACCTATTCGGGTAATTGACGAATACGACACCGTCGTCGCTAAGAATGAAGTAGGAGAAGAAGTGATCTTACAAATCCCGAGGCGATGGCATTACGAAAACTTAGATAAAGATGATTGGTATGTGTAATGTAACATGAATACACAATTTACCACACTTCTTTCGAAGTATGAAGACGCCCTCTCTGACTTCAAAAGAAAACGACGATACGCGTATATTAATGATGAAGATTACACAGAGTATAATACGTACATAAACAAACTTGAAATCATGATAGAGCTCATGCGATCCCGTGTGTCTCGAATCGACGCAAAGGAGGATTCGAAACGTGTGCGTGATCTCATCGATGAGTACAATGATGTATCGGATGTACGTGAAGAACTCATAGAATCCATACACGAAGAACTTGAAAACATGGATAAGAGTGAGTGGTACACGAAAAACTTTGAAAATTGGCGTGATATGCCGCCCAGACAAGACTGTGATGACCATTCGATCATTGATCGTCTTCATTATTCAAAGTGTCGTCGCACTATGTTCAATCACCTTGAACATTCATGGAAAAAGGAAACATTCCCGACGTTGGCACATCGTCTAGAATTTTTCTAGTCGGTGAAAGTATGATGAATTACTTCTATGTTCAAATGCGTCAACATCTCGCATTCTCTATCGCGAGAGACGGGTTTTGGTCCTTTATCAAGGACTTTGTGCGAACTTTCATCCCGAAAAACCAACATAAGGCTTTGTCGCGCGGTAAGGATAGATAAGATGGCACGCCCTGTTCGTAAGATTATTCAAACCGCGTACTATTATGGTAGTGAATCCGAATCGGAATCCGAACCCAGTCCTCCCACGGAGATCTCACTTTCAGACGGAAGTGATGATGAATGGAGTGGTAGCGACAGTGACAGTGATGCCACAACTGTGATCCTCGGTGATGATTGGGACATCGAAGAAGTATCTGACTCTGAAGATGGTACGGATTACGAAAGTGAGACCGAATCAGAGTCAGACTCCGAGGAATTGGATGATCCCAAGCCTTATTATGGTGAGGGTTTCCGAGTTTATTTCGATAGCCACACCGACAAAAAATTCTTCATGAAAGCGTTTGGATTTCATGAACCTAAGTAACATAAGGAATTAGTATTTTAATAAAAAAATGAGTGTGCTTCCAAGTCCTGAGTGGGAGGCTCTCGCGCCAAAGTCCTCGTGCAAAAGCGTTGGTACCATTCTCGATAAACAAACCTCCGGTTCAACCGTGTGGAAACCGCATCCCGACATTCAAAGATATGACATGACCTGGAAACAAGCTGAACGCGACCTGTTTATTGACTCTGTCATGTTGAATCTCGCCTCTCAAACAACGTTCGTGTTATCTACGCGTGTTACTGATGGGAAGCGTGCGAGTTATTTACTCGACGGCGCACACCGTTTGCGTGTCTTATGTGAATTTGTCGGCGTGTATGGCCGAGACGCTATGTTCACCTATAAGGGTAAGTTGTATACTGAATTCACCCACGAAGAAAAGGATTGCTTCCGTAACCGTGAAGTCCTCGTGTGCGAATACACTGACATCACAACCCGTCAAGAACAGGAGCTGTTCAGGCGAGTTAATATTGGACTCACGCTATCCGCCGGTGAGCTTGTGAATAGTTCGAGAAGTGTCGATGTGTGTCGGCTCGCGGTGACGCTCGGTCAAAAGTATGAAGATGTCCTCGCACGCATGTCAGCCCGCACGGGTAATGACATGTCAAGGATGGTGGACCGTGTCGTCATGTTCATGTTAATTGTTAATTTTCATCATGGACGCATGGTGCTATATGAGAAGCCAAACCTATCTAATATGGAAAAGCTTGTCGAAGCTTATCAGGACGTACGCACTGACGAATATGCAATCATGCGCAAAGTTGAAACTCTCATGACCATTATGCACGACCGTGAATTCTATTTCATGTACGAGCTTATGCTCGTCCAACACCTCATATTGCATGAGCCGCGCGCAACGGTTGAAAATTTATCAGAATTTCTGTATGACGTTAGACACGATGAACATTGGGCAGCGTTTCTCAGAAGTAATATATCCAGTTCAAATACTTCGTCACGACGAAACATTCTCAGGAAGGCGACGTGTTTTAATGATTGGCTCGACTCTTAATTTTAATACAAATATTAATATATGATGAATCTCCCTAAATATGTCTATAAACGCTTATCCCTTATGGAAAAGTGGAAGTTGTTCGTATGTAAAAGAAAGGCTAAAAGGGCTATCAAATATATGGACACACACTTAAAAAGAGCATACACGTATGAGGACCTCGTGTACAAAACTGACGATGAACTCATTGATTATATTCATATGCTCAGTGTGAAATATGCATGAGATCCTAAGTAACTTTTATACCATGTAATAATCAAAATGATTCGACGAGTGTAAATGCCGTGCCATTGTGAAATAGAGAGAATAAATTTTAATGATTGATTATAGTAGATATGAAAGGACCCAAACTCCTTCCCAATAAAATCACATCCAAGATGAACAAGAGAGAAACCACGAAATACGAGAAACTCCGGAAAGAATGGATCAAGACGGGTGAAGATATGGTGAAGGCCCAGGCTGACTCTGTTGCGTATGGGCGCGAGATTGACAAGATGGAAAATCCAACTAAAACACAACTCATGAAAGATAAAGCTCTTCTCACAAAGGGTTTCAAGTTGGAAGAAAAGGCTTTTAAAAAAGCTGACGAATATGACGCGTACAAAAAGAAGATCACTGAAAAATATACCTAAGTCGTGACAATATGTATAAAATCGACGGACAAATGATTACCAGTGACCCAATCAATGATGACATCGTATGGCTCCTCCAAGAACTGAAACAAGTTGAATCAGATCTTGAAGTAGTTGTAAATTATTATAATTTCGTGTTGCGGGGAAATACCGTATCCGTGAGATATCAAGCGATCGATGAAGAGTGTGAGACATCGTGGGACATGCCTGTCTATATCGAAAAACAACTGAAAGTGTTGAATGATGCTCGCGAAAATATTATTTTCGAGCTCGAATGTCTCGATGAAACCTACTTAGAAGACAAACCATATTAGAGACTAAGCATGGAAGACCTCCGAACCGTGATGCAAATCATAGACCAGAATGCACATATTCTACCGGAAGGGGACTACTTGAAATTATGTAACACCATGCGCAAGTTGTACAAAGATAAAACGTCTCAAAACTTACGGACAATTGTTGACTATGAAAGCTTTGATGTTTTTTCCGAAAATGAACCGGACAATGTTTTAGATCACTTTCACGATTATTTCTATAATGAGTCTTTGATGAATGAAGAATGGTTTATTGAAAATCAAATAGAATATATCAGACGTGAATTGGTACTACACAGACCTGTAAAACGTGTCACGAAATCTATAAAAGAAAAAGCCATAGCGCAATACTGTAGTCTTCATGGGATACATTTGGATCGTTATGACGAAGAAACCCTTCGACGACGAATGGATGAACATGGATGTGATATAGGTGAAGCTGGGACTAAATTTGATACAGGAGTACGTAAACTATACAGATCTTATATTAAATTTGAAAATGCATATAGAGAACTATATAGACGAGGATTGAATAGAAAGATTTCCGAACTCAATGGATGTCTAGAAAGTTTAGAAGAAATATGACCTAAGTCGGACCTAGCACTTGTAATTGTAAGTCAAACCATGGAAACCCTCCTACAGCTCATCGACAAGAACTCGCATCTCATTCCCGAGGGAGATTACTTGAAGATGTGTAACATCCTCAAGGAGTTTCACGCACCTCAATTGAGCGCCCCAATGTTCAAGAAGTTTGAAGTTCCACTTGAAATGGGCATCGTCCGTTATTTTTACGCGTATTTTAATAGTCGTCTTGCTACAATGGATATCACATTTAACGAGGCTACACTCGATCTATTGGATGGTATTGCTCAAAAGATGGAAAGCCAACAACCAGATGTTGAAAATGCGGGTGAAAAACATATGAGAACCTTTTTTTCGATTCCAGATACAGTCACCGATTTGCGGACGTGGGCAGATGAGCAAGGGAAGGACTATGATGGTATGATTTCGACGTATACTATGATGGAAGACGCGTTCAAGGTGCGCGTCCAAAATGGAATCTCAACGCGCGCCAAGTACTTTTTTAAGAATGTAGACCTAAGTCAGGACTATTACTTGTAATTTCAACTTGAACAATGGACTCTCTTGTCAGCCTTATGCAATCCATCGACCTCATTTCCAAGTCAATCCCAGAGGGGGAATACTTGAAAATGTGTAACGATATGAAAGATATTTACAAAGTCATCCCGAGACCGACATCACCGGGCGCCCATATACCAAGAATTCGCACACCACGTCGTCTCCCCGAGTCTGATACTGAGTCTGACTCTGAAGATGATGACGACGACTTTAGACTAGAAACTCGTTTCGTTGTGGAGAGACACGAACTTGAGCGCCTTGTTAATTTCATTCGGGAATATGAGGACGAAATAAAACGAGTACAGAGTAGACTTAGATACCTCAAGATTAAACAGAGAATCACAGCAAATGTGAGAAGAGACGCTGTGCGGGAGAGAGCACAACAGCTTGGCTTTAGAATGCGCGATCTCACAATAGAAGAACTTCGTGCAAAAGGGCATCACATACCCGATGAACGAGGCTTTTATAAAAGTTATCTTGAGAGACAGAACCTCATCACTCGCGACATCGTCACCGATCTTTCCTGTGACCTCGCAGAACTCACGAGAGCTCGGGATGAGAGTTGTGCCCGACGAGAAGAACTTCAGAATTTAATCCACGGAGTAGTAGTTTTATAATTTATATGTTCGACGACACCACCACTCGTTACCCCCCGTGTATTCAAAAATAATGTGGATCAGTGCACCACATAATATAAGGAGCATATGGGTCGGTACAATAATCTTGAGCATCTTGAGCATGTAGAATAATCCCGCGTTCATCAAGCCAATAATGATGGCTTCGATCATGAGAGTTTGAATTGGTCTTTGCATTTACTATATGTCATCAGAAAAATATTTACGTAATGTATAATAAGTATGATAATCGGAGTTGTGGTGATGCTCGTGGTTATTGCCATTGGTGTTTTCTTATACATCAGACGGCGAGCCGCAAAGAAGAAGGAAGAAGAAGCGAAGGCTGCCGCTGCTGCTGCTGCCGTCCAGGAGGAAGAGGAAGAGGAAGAGGAAGAGGAAGAGGAAGAGGAAGAGGAAGAGGAAGAGGAAAAGGAAAAGAAGAAG
>Ga0255763_1000589_pt1 | contig 40264 bp, 21 predicted proteins | sample 041ome_2_FD_179963 | JGI IMG/M metagenome (GOLD analysis project Ga0255763, IMG submission 179963) | Coastal salt marsh microbial communities from the Groves Creek Marsh, Skidaway Island, Georgia - 041406US metaG (version 2) | ecosystem: Environmental > Aquatic > Marine > Intertidal zone > Salt...
CTCTCGACGGACGGCGTTCTCAGAGAACGTTTCCGCGCGCCGCGCGATGGCGAAGGGCAAGCGCGCCGGGCGCAAGGGCAAGCGCGGGGACGATTCGAGCGACGACGACGCCGAGGGCGATCCCTCGGCGGCGACGGCGACGGCGACGGCGACGGCGACGGCGACGCGCGACGACGGCGCGCGCGACGACGACGACGGCGCGAGAGCGATGTCGAAGACGGAGATGAAAAAGGCGCGAAAGGCGGCGAAGGGCAAGGCCGGAAGGGGCGGGAGAGGACGAGGGGAGGACTCGGACGAGGATTTGGACCCTCTGGCGGCGGCGGCGAAGAAGGCGGACGAAGAGGCGGCGGACGAGGGGGAGACGCGCGCGGTGAGATCGGGGAAGGGGAAGAAAACGTCTAAAAAGGGAGGTTTCGCGGCGTTGATGGGGTCGGATGACGACGCGGATGACGTGGACGACGCGTCGGAGGAGGAGGCGCGCGCGGCGGCGGCGGCGACGAAGCCGAAGAAGGAGAAGAAGAAATCCAAAAAAGGTGGTTTCGCGGCGTTGATGGGGTCGGACGACGACGTGAACGATCCGTTGATGGGTGGTGGCGATGATGACGACGAGGAAGAGGAGATGGAGGCGGATGTCAAGCCGAAGAAGGATAAAAAGAAGAAATCCAAAAAGGGCGGCTTCGCGGCTTTGATGGCGGACGACGAAGACGAGGACGCGGAGGACGACGAAGAAGCCTCGGAGTCTCGCACCGCGGACACGAAAGACAAAAAGAAGAAGAAGAAGGGAAGCTTTGCCGATCTCATGGATGCCGACGAGGAAGCCGCGGCGGTGGAAGTCGCGATTGATCTCAAAAAGAAGAAAAAGAAAAAGCTCGTCGCCGAACCCGAACTCGTCGTGGGTAAGATCATCGAATGCAGCAAGCACCCGATGGCGGATCGTCTGCAAGTTTGCACCGTCGATTTCGGCGGCGACGAACCGAAACGGTGCGTGTGCGGTGGTGCCAACGCCAGAAAAGGTTTGTTGGTGATTTTTGCAGGCGTCGGCGTGAAAATCCCCGCCAGCGGCCAAGTCATCGACAAGACGCCGTTGCGCGGCGTCATGAGTGAAGGTATGATTCTCAGCGCGGTGGAGATGGGTTGGGCCGATAGCGCGGATGGCGTGTACGAGCTCGATAAGTCTGCTTTTTCCATCGGCGATGATGTGCCTTTGAAAGCGCCCGGGACGACGAAGAAGGAAAAGACGCCCGAACCCGAACCCGAACCCGAACCCGAACCCGAACTCGTCGCCAACGAAACTGGTGGCTCGAAGAAGGACAAGAAGAAAAAGAAAAAAGGTGGTAAGCAAGCGGCCGACGACGAGGAAGACCTCGACGCTCTTTTGGCCGAGCTTGACATCAAAATCGAGGCCAAGCCAGAAGAGCCGGCTGGCGAGAGTAAAGCGGCAAAGAAGCGCCGATTGAAAGCCGAGCGCGAAGCCGCGGAAGCCGCAGCTGGCGGTGATGCCGCCGATGCGGCGCCTGCTACCGATGGCAATAATCATGATGATGATGATGACGGCGATGCGCTTGAAGATGGCAAAGAGCTTTCGGCGTCGCAAAAGAAGAAGCTCAAGAAGAAGCAAAAAGAAAAGGAAGCCAAGGCCAAGGCGGCGGCAGAGGCGGAGAAGAAGCAAAAGTCTGCCGGCGCGCCAAGTGCGAGAATTCTCGCCCTTCAAGCAGAAATGCAAAAGCGTAAGGAGGTGGAAGAGGCTCAAGCCAAAGCTGAAGCCGAGGCAAGAGCCGCGGCGGAGGAGGCTGAACGTCTTGAGAAACAAAAAGAAGAAGAGGAGGAAGCGCGTCGCGAGGCAAAGAAACAAAAAGAGAAGGAGAAGAAGGAGCGCCTCCGTGCCGAAGGCAAACTTCTCAGCAACAAGCAAAAGGCGGAACAAGCGCGTTTAGCCGCGATGCGCCAGCAAATGTTAGCCAAGTCTGGGATTGACGCAGATAAACTCGACGAAGTTATCAAGCCGAAACGTCCGGTTTACGACGATCGCAAAAAGAAGAAAGAGATGGAAGAGCGTCGAAAGCAACAACAAGAGCGTGCTGAGGCTGAAGCGAAGGCTAAAGCTGAAGAAGAAGCCCGACTCGCCGCCGAAGCTGAAGATGACGACGCTGCCGATGACTGGGAAGCGGAAGACTGGGACGACAAGGAGATTATCCTTCCGGGTCAGAAAGAAGAGGAGGAGCGCTTGGCTAAGGAAAAGGCGGAGAAAGAGGCCGCCGAGCAGAAACGTCACGAGACGGAGAAGAAAGCGGCTGAGGCTGCGGCCAAATTCGCGGCGGAGAAGGCGATCAAGGCGAAGATTGCGGCTGAAAAGCCGTGGGCCAAGGAAGCCAAGGAAAAGGCCGCCGCAGCCAAGGAAGCTGCTGACGCTTCGGGCTCTGACGAAGAATCTGACGAAGGATCTGGCTCTGATTCTGGCTCTGATTCTGACTCTGATTCCGACAGCGACAGCTCTGAGTACTCCGATAGCTCGGATTACAGCGAGGATAGCGATGACGTCCGTCAACGTGAACACGAAGAGCGCATGGAGGCGGCAAAGATTGCGCGTTTGGCACGCTTCGAGTTGGCCAAGGCAAAGCGCAGTCCAAGCAAGCTTCGTTGCCCAATTATATGCATCATGGGGCACGTTGATACCGGTAAGACGAAGATATTGGATAACATTCGACGAACCAACGTCCAAGACGGAGAAGCTGGCGGTATTACGCAGCAAATTGGTGCGACTTTCATTCCCAAGGAGTCTCTCCTCGAGCGAACGGCGCAGCTAAACAAGGGTGAATGGGACTTGCGAGTTCCCGGTTTGCTCGTTATCGATACCCCAGGACACGAGTCTTTCACAAACTTGCGTTCGAGAGGTTCGTCACTTTGTGATCTCGCCATTCTCGTCGTTGATATCATGCACGGCTTAGAGCCGCAAACGATAGAATCGTTGAACATGCTTCGATCGCGAAAGACGCCTTTTGTGATTGCGCTCAACAAAATCGATCGCATGTACGACTGGACGGAAAATACCAACTTCCCAACACAGGAGACTTTGTCCTTACAAAAGGATCACGCTCGACGCGAGTTCCAAGATCGTTACGACAAGATCGTCATCGAGTTTGCTGAGCAAGGTTTGAACGTGGCGAAGTACTGGGAGAACCCGGACCCACGTACTTTCATCAACATCATCCCAACCTCTGCTATTACGGGTGAGGGGATGCCGGACATTTTGCAAACGCTTGTTGACTTGTGCCAAAATCGCATGAACGAGCGCATTCAATACGTGCCTGCCGTACAGTGTACCGTGCTTGAAGTGAAGATGATCGAAGGTCTCGGTACGAGCGTTGACGTCATTCTCATCAACGGTAAGCTCAAGGAAGGACAGACAATCGTCGTTGCTGGGTTAGAGGGGGCGATTACGACTCAAATTCGTGCATTACTTACACCGCAGCCCATGCGAGAGATGCGGGTGAAGGGAAGCTACATTCATCACAAGGAAATCGAAGGCGCTCAAGGGATCAAGATCGTCGCCACTGGATTAGAGAAAGCTGTCGCAGGTACGTCTCTTTTGGTGCTCGATCCTGAAGACGACGAAATGGAACTCAGGGAAGAGGTTTTAAGTGATATGAAGGGCGTGCTTGCTCGTGTTGATAAGAGTGGCGAAGGCGTGTACGTGCAGGCGTCTACGCTCGGTTCTTTGGAAGCCTTGTTGGAGTTCTTGAAATCTGACGCGGTCAAAATTCCCGTCGCCGGCATCGCCATTGGCCCGGTAAACAAACGGGACGTCATGGGTGCGAGCGTCATGCACGAGCGCAAAAAGCCCGAGTATGCTACTATTCTGGCTTTTGACGTGCCGGTGACGAAGGAGGCGCACGCAATGGGCGAAGAGCTCAACGTTCGCATCTTCACCGCCGACATCATCTACCACTTGTTTGATCAATTCACGGCGTACATGGAAAAGGTCAAGGCAGACAAGCGTGAAGCCGCGTCGCAGCACGTCAACTTCCCTTGCATCTTGCAAATCATGCCCAACTGCGTGTTCAACAAGCGCGATCCCATCGTCGTTGGTGTTGACATTGTCAAGGGGGTCGCTCGCGTGGGGACGCAAATTTGCATCCCGTCGCAAGGTTACATCGACATTGGTAAGATTGCTTCGATGGAACTCAACCACAAGGAGGTGAAGAAGGCAACTGCCGGTCAATCTGTGGCGATGAAGATCGAACCGAGAACGCCCAGTGAATCTTCGCGACTTTACGGTCGCCATTTTGATCATAAAGATCAGCTCGTATCGAGAATGACGCGCGAGTCGATCGACATGTTGAAGGAAAGCTTCCGTGAAGAATTGACGAAGGATGATTGGCGTCTCGTCGTCGCTCTCAAGACGCAATACGAGAAGGCCACGGGTGAAACGATTTAGTTTGGTGATGCGTTGATTGACTTGACTAGCAGCAGATTTTTAGCGTATTAATACAAAAGATGCTTCCAGCGAACATTTACAGATGCGTCAACGACTCGAATGGGAAGTACCAGCCATAGGTCGGCGTCTTTCCGCGGGAAATCGCTACGAGTCCGCCAGAAACGGACAAGCCGACAACAGGCGTCTGTCTGTAATCGAGACTCACGACGCACACTCGAAAGCACTTCCCACACGTCTCCTCCATCCCAGGCTCCCATCCGACCGGGTAGCCGAAAACACCCTTGTCTGCGCCGGTGCACATGCGCTTAACCTCTTCCGTGTCGGACTTGACCCTGACCCACATCCCCGGAATTAGTTCGTTTGCGCTCAATGGTTGCGCTCGCTTTTCAAATATTTCAAGCTTTCGCTTCCACGAAAGTTTCCTAGAGCCAAGCGAAGAGCAAGTGTTAGTCAACGCGCGCCAGCTTTGCGACAAGGTCGAGTTGACCGAGGAAATCTTTGACGGATTCTTACCTGTAAAATGGCGGCATGTCGGCCATCTGCGCGCCTCTGATACGTACTCTAGCGACGCGCTCGGCGATCCCTAGTCCTCGATCGGCGCGTCGCATAGGGCGATGGAAATACGAGCTCGCGCACTCCAACGACGCCAAGTCCTTCGCCGGCAGGAACTCGCACACTTTCCACAATGCATCCTCGCAGAGCGTTCCGAGCAACGCGCTCTGCGCCTCGTTAGCTTTGCGAAAAGCGTGGTCTTTGGTTTCACGTCGCGTGCGCGGCGCGCACACCAAGGAAGATTCGACAGGAGTCTCCCGCCTCGCCGGGGGCGTCGCGTCGTCGCCGCCGTCCGCGGCTCGAACCGTCGCGACGACGTCTGATTCGTCCTCGTCGTCCGAAACCGCCGCACGGCGACGCGACGATTTTACGAACAATTGCGCCGACTCAATTACGACGTCTCTCGACCGCTTGCGCGACGCACGCGTCGACGCGCGGACGCTCGCGATGCTGCCTGGTGCGGCATCGTCGGAGAGTTTCATACTGACGCGCGTTTCATTGCGAGTGTCGCGCGCGTTTGAAGCTCGCGATCGCGAGGAAGTGTGATAGTCGCTGTGCTCGCGCCTCGTGCCCGCTCGCGTCAGTCGCGCGGGCGTCATGCGCGCCGTTGACGCGCTGCAGACTGAGGTAATCGATCGCTCATTTCGAGACGTGACCACGACGCGCGACCGCGAACGCGATCTCTCGGCGACGAGAACGTTTCGAACGGTTGTTCGCTTTTCGAAGTCGCGTCCTTAGGCCGAATCCGTTAACTCGCGCGCTCGATGGGACGAGGTCAACACGCTAACAAAGGAGTGCGGGACACGAGAGGACATGAAAAGACATTTTGCATTGACAATGCAAACTCAAAACGCAGCGCAATAGAAATATCGTCTGCGTTCACATCGTTTTCTTCTTCGACGGCGATGAAAGCATCGCGTTGAAAGAACGAGTCGCGCTCGACCGTGGCGTGTGTGGAAGCGATAGAATGGCCTTCATGAGATTATCGCTTTCATCCACGAAGCGACGCAGCGAGTGCTTTTCGATGAGCGTGCGGAATCGCGCGCGAAGTGATTCTTTCTCTGGAGAGCGATCGGTGCCATCGCCTTTAGTCATGTCGGCGAGTTCGTTTTCATACGTCTCCTGATAGTATCGACGATTTTCGATCAGTCGCGTCAAGAGGCCGTTCAGGGCTGGGAACACCGCCACAAATTGCACGTAGAGAGGCGCGATAACAAACTCAATAAAGTTTATCTGCGATAGCCCCACCGACGTGGTCTCGCGATCCATCATAGGACTGATCGACATTCCTCTTGAACGTTCGCGATCGCCTTGATTGAAGAACTCTTCCAGCACCCGCGATGCCCACTTGACGCAAAGCTCGTTTGGCTTGACGGCGTTGGAGATGTCCGCGCAGTGCAGGAGAACATTCAGCATCAGCTGACGCTCGTCGTCTGTCTTGAACGTCACGCTCACATTTATCGGATCATCATCACGAGTGCTCGTTATGACTGTCGATTTCATCGGTGAACCGTTGATGATGTTGTTCTTCTTACCCAGAGCGACGAGTTCGTTCAATCGCGAGACGAGCTTGAAGTGATGCGCCATGTCTGTGTGTAGCACGCAACTTATAATAGATCGACGAATCTCTTTGTACGTACTCTCGTCAAATGCAGAGAGAATGTTTGCGTCTTCGTTGTTTTGACACAAAGAAAAGAACCGCGAGAGATGAAGATTCTCCAACACGCTCTCGTCGTTGTACGTCAGCGCTATGTTATCGCGCGTGGCGATGAGATACCCGTTCGTAACCCCGGGATGATCCAAATCGTGCACCAAAGCGGCAACGAGGAGAGAGAATATTTCTACTTGCGTCATACTGACTTGCTCTTTCACCGCGCAAATGTATAAATACGTCGTGTGCGTGACGTCGACGGCGTGCTTGAAGCAGTGGTACGGATTATCCCGGTACATGCCTTCGACCTCAGATAAGAAGCGACGAAACTTGAACTGATCGACGAGCTCAAACATGTTCATTTCGTGAAACATGCGCACGACGTACGGAAATAGCTCCTTGTTTTCCCCTACGGTGAACACATCGAACGACCAAGAGTTGAGCGCGTCCCCGTCGACGCTCAGATACGGCCCCCCGGCGTCTGACATGCGCGCAAAGGATGAAACCACCGACTTGAACACGTTCACTCCTTGCGAATTCACCGACGCTGATTTTCCATATTTGACGTTACTCGCTTCGTAACTCACCAACCATTCGCGAGTGCGTCCGTCGACGTCTTCGTGATCTTCCAGAATGGCTTCGATGAGCGCCGGTCCGCCGTTGTCGGATTCGTTTCGTTTGACGATGTGGCTCATCTTGTCGAGCACATATCCCAACACGCCGATGTCCAAAGATTGCACCTCACCAGGTCGTAACTCCAAGTCGGTTAACACCTGCTTGGCGTGATACTCGAGAGTTTCGATGATTCCTTGCAGCGGACGACCGAGTAATCGTCGGCGCGTGAGGTTGAACAAGGCGTTGAACGCCGTCGCCGCGGCAGCGGCGGCGAACACCTGTTCCATGCGTTTGATCGCGCGAAGAACCTCATCGTCGACTCTCACGTGAAAGTAACGCGTGAGAATTTCCGCGCCGAGCCGGTGTTGCGCCGTCGCGACGGGACCGAGAGAAATGATTCCCACGCTGACGCACACCGCGATGTTCACCGCGCCGGCGTGCTCGAGTCGATGAAACACACCTCGCACGCCTCTCCCGTTCAGCACCGCCCACGTCCCGGCGTCCATGCAGAGCGCACTTGCCGCGCACACGCGCGTGAGCAACGCGAGCCGAATGAACGGTCGTACGAGCGCCCACACCGCGGCGTCTCCTCGCGAAAGCGCCCGATCCGCCGCCGCCGCCGCCAGCGCGCACCCGTCCACCATCGCGTGCGTGTACGACGCGTACCGCGCGAACCCGCACACCAAGTGCACCATCGCCCCCACGATCGCCGTCCCCCACACCGCGCTCCCGAGCGCCCCCGACGCGCCGAGCCAATCCAACTCGTGCGCCGTCATCAACGCCCACGCGCTCGCCACGTCCCCGACCGCCCGCCACCTCGGCGTCGGCGTCATCGCCCCTCCCTGCATCGACCGCATCGCCGCGCTGATCGCCGCCTCCAACGACATCGACCGCTCCTTTCTTCGCGTCGCTCGCCATCGTCCCTCGCTCGCCGTCTCCTCGCCGCGCGTCGCGTCGTCGTCCTCCGCCTTCGTCCCGCGCGTCCGCGCCGTCGTCGTCGTCGTCGTCATCCTCGTCCACCACCGCGTTTCGCCGTCGTCGTCGTCGATCGACGCCCGCGACGATCGATCGAAGCGATCGTCACCGCCCGGTCCTCGCGCGCGCGTCGCCGTGTGTCCGTCGCCGCGCGCGCGCCGTCGTCGTTCGCGTCGTCATTGTGTCTCTTCGTCTCCCCTCTTTTTCGGCGCTTTTCTCACTTCCGGGTGTCTCGGGCGGCCGCGCCACTTCCGGGTGTCGCGGGCGCCAATCGCGCGCGCGAACCGGCGCGACGCGGCGCGTCGCGCGGCGCGACGACGACGGACGAACGCCGAGCGAACGAACGAGCGAGCGAACGAACGAACGCCGGACGAACGACGACGAACGACGACGAACGACGACGAAGGGCGCGAAATGGAGGAGGTGTTCGGGACGTTTTGGCGGGACGTCCTCGGGGACGACGACGACGACGACGACGACGACGACGACGGGAACTGCGTGCGAATCGAGCGACCGACGCGCGCGGGCGAGGGAGACGCGCGCGCGGTGCTGGATCCGAGGGTGAAGCACCCGGAGATTAATAAACGGTCATTCGTGGGCGTCGTGCGCGGCGAGGACGGCGACGGGACGGTGGACGTGCTGTATCGAACGAGCGCCGGGAAGGCGACGAGCGCGCGGGTGCGAGCGGACGACGCGCACGAGGGGTTTTTAGGGAAGGTGCTGGAATCGTGGACGGCGACGATGGAGGCGGAGGAGGAGGGAGAGGGGACGACGAGGGAGGAGGGGGAGGGGAACGGGACGGCGAGGCGTCGACGGCGAGGCGCGAGCGAGTTGTCGACGTCGGCGGAGAGGACGATCAAGACGGAGATGAAAATGAATGGGAAGAGTGATATAGTGACGGTCGAACAGATGGAGACGCTGCGGGAGGCGCTGCCGGCGATGTATCGCATGCGGGAGTGGGCGTTGGCGTACAGCACCAAGCGCGACGGGATTTCGTTGAAGAGTCTTTACAGACGCGCGAGCGGGAAGGCGAACACGGTGCTCCTCGTGAGCGATAGTGGTGGGGCTATTTTTGGCGCGTTTTGCACCGAGGCGTGGAAGGTGCACTCGCGATACGGCGGCACGGGTGAGAGTTTCGTGTTCACGCTCGCGCCCGAGGGCGTCAAGTACGCGTGGAGCGGGGCGAACGATTACTACATGTTCGGCGCCGCTGACTCGTTATCCGTCGGCGGTGGTAGCGCGCACGCGATTCGTTTAGAAGAGGATTTACTTCAAGGTTCGAGCGGAGAGTGCGAGACTTTTCAGTCCCCGCCCTTGGCTTCGGAGAACATGTTCAGGACGGCTCGCATCGAACTGTGGTCGCTCGAGTGATTTGTGATATCGTGTGTTATCATTAAATGAATCGTTTATGTTGTAACTACTGCGCGAGCGACGCGAAACCACCCTCCTCGAGCTGCGTCGCGAGCTCGACTCCCCCGGTTTGCACGATTTGCCCCTTTTGCATGATGTGCACGAAATCGGGGTGAATGGCGTCCAAAAGACGCTGGTAGTGCGTGATGAGGAGCAAGCCCTTGTCGCCTTGTCTCAACAAGTTCACCGCCTTGGCCACGTCTCTCAACGCATCGACGTCCAAACCGGAATCAATCTCATCCAAAATGCTCATCTCGCTCTCCATCACGGCCAACTGCAAAATTTCGTTTCGCTTCTTTTCGCCACCGGAGAACCCTTCGTTGACGTTGCGCGTCAAGAAGCTCGGATCCATGTTCAACGCCTCCAACTTGGGCGTGAGATATCCATAAAACTCCAAAGGATCCAATTCCTCCTCCCCGCGCGCCTTTCTTCGTTCGTTGCACATCATTCTCAGGAAATCGGTGTTCGACACCCCCGGGACTTCGATGGGCGACTGAAACGACAAAAACAACCCGCTTCGCGCGCGTTCCTCGGGTTCCATCTCGAACAGCGCTTCGCCCTTGAACGTCGCGCTACCACTCGTGACTTCATACGCCGGGTGTCCGACCAGCACTTTCGTCAGCGTGCTCTTCCCCGAGCCATTCTTGCCCATCACCGCGTGCGTCTCGCCCTCGCGAATCGTCAGGTTCACCCCCTTCAAGATCTCCTCTCCCGTCTCCGCGACTTTCGCGTGCAGGTCCTTCACCTCGAGCAGCACTTTACCCTGACCGGCGTGCGTCTGCACCGATCGCGCGCTCGCGCGTCGCGCGATCGCGTTCGACGGCGCGCGGACGCGCGTCGGCGCGCGCGCCGTCACCGTCGTGGTTGCGCATCGGGACATCGCGCGCGCGCGTCGCTCGAGGCGTTCGAGCGCGCGCGAGCGGCGCGAGAGTGTCGCGGGCGGACTTGCGCGCGCGTGGGCGCGAACGGCGAGCGCGCGAACGGCGAGCGCGCGAACGGCGCGTCGGAGTGTGTCGTTATCCACGCGTCACTAAATGTCCGCCGCTCGCGGCGCGCGCGCGCCGCGTGCGTGCGCGACGCGCGACGCGAGACGACGAACGAATCGTCGCGACGCTCTGCGCGGCGTCGCGGCGGCGATCGTGGCGACGTGCGCGCGCGCGGAGCGAGCGAACGCATCGGTGGCGAGCGAAAAGATCAAGCGCGGCGCGAGGGAGTTTATCAGAGGCGACGTCAGAGGCGCGATCGACGCGTTCGACGACGCCATCGCGAGCGATGAGAGGTTTAGCGCGTACATGTGGCAGCGCGGGCTGGCGCTGTACTACGCGGGGGCGTACGAGGAGGCGGCGAAGCAGTTTCGACTGGACGTGGCGCAGAACCCGAACGATACGGAGGAGAGCGTGTGGTGCTTCGCCTCGGAGGCGATGGATCCGGAGAAAGGGATCGCGTACGCGAGAGAAAATATGTTGATCACCGGTCGGGATTCGAGACCGGTGATGTCGAGCGTTTTCGCGCTGTTCGCGGAGGGATCGGAAGAGGCGGCGACGCGCCTGCGCGAAGCCGGACGCTCGAACGCGAGCGATGAGTTTTATAGCGCGTTATATTTGGGGTTATTTTATGAGATTAATGGTGACGAGGAGCGCGCTCGACGAGAGATCGAGCGCGCGAATCGCACGGCGTACGCTCGATTGAGCGGGGATTACATGACGGATGTGGCTCGCGTGCACGCGAAGACGAGAAGTTGGTCATAGGGACTAGATTACTATGTATAGTGTGTTGTATCAATTCAATCAATGTGTTTGTCTGCTAATTTGGTTTCGTGGACATCTTCGCGATCTTCTCCGAATCGAGAAGCTCGAGAATCGTGAGCACGAGAGGGTTGGAAAGTTCGCCGACGTCCTTGCCGACGTTTTCAATTTTTTGCGCCAGCACGCGGTCAAGCTGGTTTCGGATCTCTTTGAGCAAAACTCCTACTTTTGCTGGAGCTTGGAACGTCGCCCAGCGATCGATACTTATCGTTCCTTGCGTGTGTTGCACTTCGATTTTCCCCCCGAACAATAGAAGTTGATAAGGCGTCACCGCCGTGCAATCGCGCACGAAGATTGCCGTCGTCTGCACGCGCTCGTGGTACACCAGCCACTTGGTGATAAACTTCTTCGCCTCGAAGTTGATGCTCGATGGATGAATTTGGATTTTTTCCGTCCGCCCGTTCTCGGCGAGGAAAGACAGACGGGGTGGGGCATCTGGACGAGAACCGGGGTCGACTTTGATGAGGTTTGGATACAACCCAGCCACGAGAACCGACTTTAACAGTCGTTTATTCTCCGAGTTTCGATTCGCTCGAATCCAATCTACGTCGGTTTCCAAGACATTACCGCGCTGGCGACCGCGATACCGTCCACCACCTTTCTTCTTCGACGACGATCCCAGGAAACCTGATTCATTCAGAAGTTGTGTAAATTGGTTCCGCAGATCTGCGATGCCCTCGAGTGCTCTCCACGAGAGAAAGTTTTCGCGGGTGAACGCGAACTCAGACGATCGTCCTTGCTTCTTCGCATCTTGCCAGCCATTATAGGCATTCAGAATCGTGAGATGATCCGATTGATCTTCGGCGAAGAGCTTTTTGGCGAGATCTGCTTCGTCGCGTTTGTCGAGCGGCGCCACAAACGGCGAACGACCGCTCAAGACGGCAGCAATCGTGAGCACGGGATCCAGGCACCCAAGCATGGAGCCGTAGAGGAGCATCTTACCCACGCGAACATCCACGGGTAACGTAGCCAAGTGTTGACCGAGTGGGGTCAGGCATTCACGCTCATCCAAAGCACCAAGGCGTTTGAGAGACGCCACCGCCGCCTCCACAGACTCAACCTTCGGAGGCTCCAACGCCTTGCCGAGAAATCCGGCGATGCCCCCAGCCATGCGTTGTAGCTGAATCTGCAAGCACAAGCCTTCTAGAGGCACGCGTCTGATTTCAGGAAGCGTGTGTTCAGCGAAGACCGTATCGTGCACGTGACGCGTGTACATTCGGAAGCATCGGCCGGCTTGCACGCGTCCCGCGCGACCGCGACGCTGTCGAGCGCTCGCACGAGACACCCACTGCTCGAGAAGCAGCTGCATTCGAGTGTTTGGATCGTAGCCGTTTTCTTTGCACTTGCCACTGTCGACTACGTACACGACATCGTCGATCGTGATCGACGTCTCTGCGATATTTGTTGCGATGACTATCTTACGCACGCTGTCTGGGGCGTGATCGAATACGATGCTCTGCTCGGCCGTGCTCAGCGTGCTGTGCAAAGCAATCAGGTATTTTCCTCCAGACGTTGCCGCGTTGATCGTAGGATTCGCCCCACACGCCTCGTAAAGCTTCGTGATCTCCGCCAAACCGGGCATAAATACCAGTATTGCGCCTTCGTCCATCGACTCGCAAATGTGCGAGATTAAAAGCGTCATCAACTCGTAATTGATCAAACCCTGTTCGAGGTTTCGGAGAGCGCGAACGACGTTGTCACCGTAGCCCTTGTCCCGCAACGTAATGTTGAACGAGTCTTCATCCGGTATGTCGCCATCCTTACTTGACACCGGTCGACTAGAGGCGTCAAAGTTGTCCCTGCGTCGCGGCGCCTTTTTAAAATACTCCGTCCCTGGGTTTGGTTGATACTCGGTCACTTGTAAGATGTCCTCGAGATAATGCTCGTTCACCGGATAAGTGAACCCAGGGATTTTGCTCACCGCAGAAACGCCCTTGAAATAGTCTTCAAACGCGAGCGCATTCAACGTGGCTGACATCAGCACCACTTTGAGTGTCGGTCGATGCGGCAAAATATCGCGCAACAAGACGAGTAAGAAATCAGAATCGAGCGAGCGCTCGTGGACTTCGTCGACTATCACGTGACTCGTACCGCTCAGTAAAGGGTCTTCGGTTAAACGACGCAGTAACACGCCCGTGGTGCAAAACAAAATTCGCGTGCTCGAGCTCATCGAGCCTTCAAGACGGATTTTATAGCCCACTGTTTTGCCAATTTGTTCACCTCGCTCACTCGCCACGCGACTCGCCACGCTCGTGGCGCTGATTCGACGCGGCTGTGTGCAAATCATGTTTGTCATCGCTCCACGTCCTTGCCAGATAGCGTTATCAAGAATGAACTGCGGCAGCTGTGTAGTCTTACCACAACCCGTTTCGCCGGCGACGATGAGCACTTGGTTGCGCTCGACGGCGTCGATGAGTTCTTGTTGCTTTGCCCACGCCGGAAGACGTTGACGCTGTTTAAGTATCGGAGAGTCCTTCTTATCGTTCCAGAATTTGGTCAACTCCGTTTTCAGTCGCTCGCTTTCGGCGATCACGCGCGGGTCGTTCGCGCGCTTCTCTTCCTCCTTTAAGATTGCCTCGGCGAGTTTCTTCGTCTTCGCTTCGGCAATCGTCTGTGCCTCCGCCTCTGTCTGCGCCTCGACTCGCGCTCTCGTCTTCTCGGCTTCGGCTGCAAGTTCGCGTCGACGCTCGAGTTCTCTCTTGCGCTCTTCTTTGGTCTGCGTTGGTGGAGCCAGAATGCCTCCTTTTGGTGCTGGAATCGCCTTCGCGCCTGTAACTTTCTTCTTCGCTGGCTCGAGCGCGGGCGCCATCGCGCGTTCGCGCGCTTCCTCTATCGCCTCCAAAGGACCGCTCCCTTGAAGCCACTCTATGATGTCGTCGATCATGGGCTGTCCTACAAGGGACGCAGCGTGTCGCATCATCGCCACCGAGACTGCGATCGATCGTTCCGTGTCTAGCGTGGGATGAGAAAACGACAAGCGTGGAAGCTCGAATGGGTACAGCGGCGCGTCCTTGAAACTCACGTAAAAGTCCGCGGCATACTGCTTGGCGGCACCCAAAGCTACGATGCCCGCGATCTCCACAGCCATAGATGCCGTGCCCGACGCCGGGTTATACCCTCGTTGCTTGTAAAGATCGCGAGGGAGTTCGCTCAACTCATCGTACTGTGCGTTGCGCAACACTTCGCGAATGTCGTCCTCGCTCGCGGAATCCGCTCCTGTGTCCGCAAACGCCTCCATCGCCTCCGCGAGCGCCTCCTCGCGACTCGGTCCGAGTGCGGCGCACAGATCGTCGAGTGCGCGGCTGACATCGCCCTTTGCTCCTCGCATGGCTGTCCGAGCGGCGTCGACGGTGAAACCGGCGCGAACAAAAGCCTCAATCGCGCCCTCGGCGTCGTCCTTCGCCGCGGCTTCGTCACCACCTTTACCTTTCGTCTTTCCTTTCACCTCCGGTCGTAACGCAGCTGGAAGTTCATTTTTATCGGCATTCAATATCAACCAATCCATCGCCCGCGCGATCGCTCGTCGTTTCTGTTCATTAAATCCTTCGCACGCGTCTCGCTCGACATCCGCCGCTCGCCGCGTCGCCGCGAGCGCGCGTTCAATCAATCCCTCACTAAACCCCTTCTTCCCGATCGCCTGCGCCGCCTTCCGCAGTACATCTTCCCTATCGACGTCGTGCCTGACATCCACGCTCGAGCTCGATCCGACGCGCGGCATCGCGTTCGTCGACACGTCCAGCCGCCGCAGCGTCTCCGTCACCATCGCCGCGCAATTCGCGCTCATCACCACCTCCTCCACCCCTCGCCCCTCCGCCCCCGGCCTCGTCCCTGAGCCCTTTCCGGTCGTCTTGGACTGCAGAAATTCCGGCTTGTTCGCCCGCTCCGCCGCCTCCGCGCGGCTTCCGCGCTTCGCAGCCTTTTCCTTTTCCTTTTTCAGCTTCGCCTTGTCCATGGCGTTTTGTCCCGCCTGGTGCCCGCCGCCGCCCGTGCGGCGGCCGCCGCCGCGATTCGGACCCATGCCGCCGCGGCGCGCGCGCGCGAGGGCGCCGCGACGCGCGCGCGCGGTGATGTGCGCGGACGAGCGAGCGCTCGCCGTGGGACAACCGGGCGAACGCGACCGACGGCAGTGCGACGCGCGCGATGGACGCGGCGTGGCACGCCGTGCGCGACAGCTTCACGGGATGCGCCGGGTACTCCGCGCGCGCGCTGGACGGGGAATCGAGCGACGGCGCGACGCGCGAGGGCGATGAAAACGACGCGCTGGGACGCAATCGATCGGTCGACTTGAGCGGACGCACGTACGTCATCACGGGCGTACCGACGACGGCGATCGCGGTGGAGTGCGCGAAAAGATTGTCGCGCGCGGGAGCGCGCGTGGTGTGCGCGTGCGCGGACGTCAAGGCGGGAGAGGGAGCCTTCGAGCGCGAACCGGAGACGACGGAGTCGACGACGCGAGACGAAGAAGGCGACGCAGACGGTGCGAAGGCGACGACGCGCGAGTCGCCGAATGAGGGAGAAGTGGTGATGTTGTACTGCGATCTGGAAAAGTTGGAGACGATCGAAAGCTTCGTGAAGGCGTTTTGCGCCAAGGCGTGGGCGTTAGATGGGATATTAAACGCCGAGACGGCGACGATGGTAGAGTTTGGACTCACGAGCGATGGCATCGAGCGACAGTTTGCGGTGAATCATCTCGCACATTACAAATTGACCGCGCTGTTGATGGATGAGCTCGTGCGCACGGCGGCGGCGTCGGGGCGAGAAGGACGCGTGGTGAACCTCAGCTCAAATTTGCACCACTTCACCTATCGAGTGCGACAGGGGACGATTAAACCTAGCAGAGGGATCGATTTCGTGAACTTAAACAGTGAGATGGGATACACGCCGATAAACTCTTACGGACAGAGTAAACTCGCCAATCTCTTGCATGCGTGGACGTTGTCGGAGAGATTGGCAAAGAATGGTTCGCCCGTTCGATGCGTCGCGGCGACCCCGGGCATGACGGAGCTCGAGCTCGAGCGATCTCTCGCGTTCCCGGGCGGCTCATTTCTTTCGGGTTTATTGAAATCTACGGTGACTTCGTCGCTCGAAGACGCCGTCGTGACGCCGCTGTATTGCCTCACCGCCCCCAAGCTTCCGCCGGGCACGTTCTTTTCCAAATGTCTCCCGGTGAAATCGAGCCTTCCCAGCCGCGACCCACGCTTGGCGTCCAAGCTTTGGGAATTCTCAGAAGAAATGGCGTTTGCCACCGAGCGAGCCTAGCCAGATCAGCAGCACACACTCAGGCATTGTAACAAAACGTGAGCGCCGCCCGCGCCTAGGGTACCCCGCCGACGCGTCCTGGTTCGCCACAATCCAGCCCGCGACCCGCCTTCGGGCGCGGGCTCGATCGTCGCCTCCGATGTCGTCCACCGTCGATGTGCGTCTTTCCTTCGCCTCGAACGCGCCTCGAACGCGCGTCTCGTCTCGTTTTCCCGGTGTATCTATATAGCCGCTCGACAAATGGCGGTCGTACTCATGATCCGGGATACATCAAACAGCTCGTCGGCTTGCGACGAGCGCGCGGTTTAGACCACGCCGTGCGCTCTACTTTTTGCCACGAACACCTCGGGTCGATCGAACGCGACGCGGAGACGCGAGTGGGACGAGACTGACGCGGAGCTCGCGAACGCAGACGGCGGACGAAGCGACGACGGAAGAGAAGCCTCACGGACGAGCACCGTGGTGGATATGGCTCGTGATTGCGTTCGCGACGATTGGCATATCGTTCGCGGGGGTTTTGTTGCAGAATGAGCTCCACGAGACGCCGCCGATCTCGCGAGCGTGCTGGCGGCTGACGCTGACGATGTTTTTTCTCGCTCCCATGGCAATTTTCGAGTACGATCGATGGGTGAAAACGTCTGAAGACCGATTGAAAATGAAAATGTACGAGCGAAAGACGTGGTTAGTGTTATTAGGATCGGGATTCGCGCTGGCCGTGCACTTCGCGGCGTGGGTGATGAGTTTAGATATGACCAGCTTGGCGCACAGTTTGCTTTTCGTGACCACATCGCCGTTGCTTATTCTCATCGCAAACGCCGTGTTCAAGGGTCGGAAACCAAGTGTATTGGAGGTTGTTGGCGTTATGACGTCCTTGATTGGCGCGGCCATCACGCTGATTGATATTCGTGACGACGCCGAGGTCACCGCCGGCGGCGACGCGTTGGCCTTCTTTGGTGCGGTCGCCATCGTGTTTCACATCGAATGTGGTCGATCGTTAAGATATTGGATGCCCACAAGCGTGTATGCTTTTCCTGTAACCTTTCTAGCCGCTGTTTTTCTCGCCATAGGCGCCTGCGCATTCGGGGAGAACACGCCCGTCTTCGGCTGGGCGACGTCGCCAAAGGTGTGGTGGTACGTCCTTCTCGCTTTCGTGTCGGGCATCATCGGACACACCGGGTTCAACCTTGCGCTCGGCTACGTTTCATCGATCGTCGTATCGATTAGCACCACGATGGAACCCGTGATAGGGACGTTCATCGGCTGGGTAACGTACCGCACGTCGTCGCCGAAGTTGTTCACGTGGCTCGGTGGCCCGCTGTTGCTCGCCGGCATCGTCTGCGTCGTCAAGGGCGGCGAACGCCTCCAGCCCGAACCGGGCGTCGTAGTCGACGACGCAGACCCAGAAACCGCGTAGCGTAGTCCGATAGCCATAGCAATGTAGTCTGTACCATTTAGCCGCTCGACTCAACTGTAACTGTCCCGGCGCGACGACGCCACACGACGCCATGTCGCGCGCGCGCGCGGAGGCGCGCGCGCCGGCGACGAAGGTCGCACCGTTGAGGCCGTTCCTCATCACCCGCGCTTTGCTCGTCGCCGCGATCGCGCTCGTCATCGGTGCGCTGCGCGCGCTCGACGCGCCCGCTGTCCCAGAGCTCGAACTCGAACGCGCGTGCGCGCGCGCGCGAGGCCGCCGTCGCGCTCAGGAAGACGCGTGCGTCGTCGGTGGTGCTCATCATCTCCATCTCGTGGGCGTGTTCGACGGGCACGACGGCGGTGCGGCGTCGAGGTCGACAACGCTGGCGGCGGCGGAGATTTTCAAAGACGCGCTCGGCGACGGCGCGACCGCGGCGGCGTCACGCGCCGTCGCGAAAGCGCTGGAGACGACGATCGCGAAATTGGACGAATTTTGGGCGCGGTCGAGCTCGAGCGGTGGGGCGACGGTGGTGCTCGCGGCGAGCGGAGAGGATGGATTCGCGGTGGCGCATGCGGGCGATAGCGCGGCGTACGCGTGCTTTGCGGATTCGTCAGGACGCGCCAAGGCGCGACGTTTGACACAAGATCATGGATTAGATAACGAAAACGAAAGAAAACGATTAGATGCGCTAGGAGTGAAGATAGTGCGCGCGCGTGGGAAACTGCGCGTGGGGGGAGAACTTCTTGTCACTCGCGCACTCGGCGGCGCGAGGCATAAAGCGTTTGGCGTGGTGGCCACGCCGGAGATCATGCGCAGGCGATGGAAAAGGGACGAAATGGGATTGATATTAACAAGCGATGGAACGACCGACGCTCTACGCGCGGACGATGCGTGCGCGTTCGTGTTCGATGGGAAACACGACTGCGAACGCGCCGAAAACGTTCCCGTCATCGCGCTCGGAGGCGACGCCGGGTCCGACACAGCAAATGAAGCTGCTGAGAGCTGGGATGCGATAGAGTTTAGCGAAGCAAGTACACGCGGCATGCGAAGTGGAATCGAGCGCGCACTCAAATGTGCGCTTAGCCTTGGGGCCTCCGATAACGTCGCGCTCGGAGCGCTATCCTCGGGTCGGCCAATTCAAAGCGTCGCGCACGGGGCGCTTCAACACACTCCTTCCGACCTGGTCGCTGAAATCCCCCGAGTGGGTGCGCGTATTTCAGCTTATGAAATCACGGAAATGATCGCATGGTCATCCGGTCCTCACTCACCCGCAGAGATCCCGTTCCGGTACGACGATTACTACGAAGAACTTCCGATGGCTGACATCGGAAAGACGTTTGAGCAAAGTGCTATCGAAGGCGCGCTCGCAGCGTTAGCGTTAGCACCTGGAACGAGCGAAAAAGGGAGTGTCTCAAATGCCATCACTTCTTACGTCGATATCGTCGATGCGAGTGGTGATAATTTCGAGGAAGATGCGTTCGCCGCCGGCGAGCGCCCGTTCGCTCGAGGTCATTTCGGAGAGGTGTGGCGTGGCAAGTTGTCGCGGGAGACGGAGCACGAATGGGATTGTAAACCCGCTCCTGACACAATATCAGATGCGTTTGCATCGTCCAGGGTAATTTTGAAGCGTATTCTGTTGCATCAGGGCTCGGATTTACGATTGAGCGCAGAGCGCGAGGTGTACTTCGGAAGGCTGCTCTGCGGCTCGTCACCCCACTTGGCGAGATTTGTACACACCTTTGAGAGAACGCCATCGAGTGGAAGCGAACAATGGCTTGTCTTCAAAGACGAAGGCGAGTCCCTCGAACGTCTCATTTACGCCCCCGAAGCCGTTGGTGGATCGCAAGGTTTGCAACTTGTCACGCAAAGCGAATGGTGGCGAGACATGCGCCTTCAACGCAAAGGTCGTCGAACGCTGAAGACAATTTTGAGGCACGTGTTCGCCGCCGTGGATGTTAGTCACGCCAAATTTGGCATTGTACACAGAGACATTAAGCCTGCGAACGTATTCGTCAAACTTGACGGCGACTTCGTCGAGGCTCGGCTCGGGGATTTCGGAAGTGCCGTGGACGCTCGTAGTCGCTCGGAACTTTACGGAGCCTCCGGCCCGTCCATGGCGCAAGAAACTTCGGAATATAGTCCTCCAGAAGTTCTCTTCGGTGATGATCGTGGGGTGGAGCGAACGTCAAAATACGACATGTGGTCGCTCGGCGTGATGATGGCGGAAGTTTTAGCGCTTGGCTCGCCCAAGGCGTTTTCTCAAATCTCGCGCAAGACGACCCGATTGGCGCTCGAGCGAGAATTGCGCGGCGTGCATCCAAAAGCTCGCGCGGTCGCTTACCGACTGCGCGCGATGCTCGAACTATGCATAGTGCCTCCAAACACACAAGTCGCACCTTTACTGACGTGGGATTGCACGGAGACGGCGTTGATGGAGGTTTTCAAGGAGCGCGATCCCCTCTCCGTCGGCTTTGAATCTGTTTGGACTCTGCGCCTGCTTCGCAAGTTGCTCTCCTGGGATCCGAGCGAGCGTCCGACGGCGGGTCGAGCGCTCGAGCACGCATTTTTCCGTGATTCCGAGAACGCGGGCGGTTGGATGTGCGTCGGCGACGCGAACGAGCGTCAGTACGAATGGAAATCGGACTGCGCGGCGGCGTGCGTGGGAACGTGCGCGTAGATTTAGGCTTTTAGGCTAGATGTTGAAGTTGGAATTCTCAATTCTACGATTGCGTGGCTTTCAAGAAGACGACCGTGATGTACTTTGATCGATATCTGTGCGTCGTTCCGAGCACCTGCACTCCGCTCTCCGACTTTGTCCCGTCGCAATACGTGTGATTGAGCACCACGTGTTGCGGTCGCGGGAGCAAATTCGGCGCGTCGGGCACCATGGGCATGTTCAACAGAGTCATGTGCAACTGCGGTGGTAGCGGTGGCGGTTCCTTTGCAAAATCGTCCGAGTTAAACGGTGCGCAATCGTAGCTCGCCGGTGGCGACGCCGGCGCCGTAAACGCATCCAAGCTATCCAAAATTTCTGGCACGTATTCCTGCACCTCCAACACGTTGTTCACGTTGCCAATCTCGTCGTACATCGCCGGTTGATCCGGCGCGTATTTCCACTGTCCATCCACTATAAACTTGTACTGATACACCCCCGGTCGCAGCGACATCACGATCGCAAACTCCCTGTTCCCGCTCCGATGCAGCGTCTGCCGAGACTGCCAGTTATCAAAGCTCCCCTCCACCTCCACGCTGTTCCCGCCTTGGGTCCAATTTATCGCCACCGGCACCAGCGCCGGTTCCGTCGTCGCCCACGCCGGGTAATTCACCCCTCCACCCTCCCCGCCGGGTATCGGCACCGTGGGCGTTTGCGGTCTGTTCGCGCGCGCGTTCGTCAGTCGTGTCCTCGTCGCCGCGCGTCGCCGCGCCGCGCCCTCGCGCTCGGGACTCTCTTCCCCGCGCGCCCCGCGCGCGTTTCCCTCCCTCGTTCGCCGTCGCGATCGCGCGCGCACCCGTACGAAAGCGCATCCGCGCCCTCCCATCCCCCGTGCCCTCGCTCGCCGCTCTCGCTCGCCGCGCCGCGCGCGCTCTCGCTGCCGTTGCTCCGACTCGCGTCCCGCCCTCGCCCGTCCCTGCTTCGTCTCGCGCGCGTCTCCGGCGCCGACGCGCCGTCCGAGGCGTTTCGCGCCTTATTCTGCGCGTTCCCCATGCTCGACGAGCGACGCGAGAGACGCGCGCGAGCGCGAGCGCGCGTATTTGTGCGGAATTCACGATTGGGATCGACGATCGACTCGCGCATTCGTCACAAAAACGCGCGCGCGCGACGCGACGCGAGACCGGCGGCGATGCGACGCGTCGCCGATCGACTCGCGCGATGCGCGCGCGGCGTCGCGAGCGGGCCGAGCGGACGCGAGCGCGCGATCGGGCGCGGGAGCTCGCCGAACGCGACGGCGAATCCTTGGCGCGGAGGAACGAAACGACGCTGGTTCGGCGATGCGCGCGAAGAAGCGGCGAAAGCGCCGACGACGGCGAGTAAGATATCCGATGGACTCGGAACCGCGGCGCTCGTGGTCGGAGCGGGCGTGGGGTGCGTGGTGGGGGGGTCGATGTACGCGAGCACGACGGAGGAACTGGCGAAACGCGTCGAGGCGGGCGAACACGTGCCGACGACGATGCGCGGGACGCCGCTCGAGGGCGCGTACGGGGGATTGGTCGAACAAGTGTTGAAGTTTCGTCAGTGGATGGACGATCAGTCGCATAATTATCTCGATCCGATCAGCGATAAGTTGCTGCCCGATCACCCGGCGCAAGCCGAGTACATTCCGCACACGCTGGTGTTAGACTTAGATGATACGCTGATAAACTCCAATTGGAAGCGCGAGCGCGGGTGGAGGGTTTTCAAGAGACCCGGAGTGGACGCGTTCCTGAAGCACATGTCGCAGTTTTACGAGATGGTGATTTTCACGGATCAGTTGATGACGTACGGCGACCCGATCATCGAACGCTTGGACCCGACGAGATACGTCACTCATCGTTTGTATCGGGAATCAGCGCAGTACAAGAACGGAGAGTACATCAGAGATTTAAGCAAGCTCAATCGGGACATGGGGCAGATTTTGTACATTAGCAGCAAACCGAGAAGCGCCGAGCTTCACGCCGCCAACGTCATTCCCATCAAACCGTGGACGTACGAAGACGGCTCCAAAGACACCGCCCTGCTGGACTTGATGCCATTCCTCGAGTCCATCGTCCGCTTAAACGTCCAAGACGTTCGAATCGTGCTCGAATCCTACAAGAAGGAGATGGAAACCACGGGAAAAGACATTCCTCAGATTTTCCGCGAGCGTCAATTCGCGTTTCAGCGCAAGCGTCGCGACAAGCTCAAGAGTTCGCCCAAAATCACTCGCGGCTACGACGTCGGTCGTCCCTCGCAATCCACCAAGGCGACGACGTGACGCGCCAAATCGTTAGTTTTTGTCACACCGATCCACGCTTCGCGTCCTCAATCGCCCTCGTCCCTCGCGCGTCTCGCGGGAGAAACGTCATTCGGGGACTGCCGACGAGTCCTGACTCGTCGAATTCGATTTTCCGCAGGCGCAGGCGCTATCCACTCGAAGCGACGCCTCGAGCGACGGCGGCCGCGCGCGCGTCGCCCTCAGACGCCCTCGCGCGCGTCACACGCACGCGCGCGTCGCGTCCGCGGCACGAAGGAATTCTCTTCGCGCGAACGCTCGCGCGACGACCTCCCGAGCGGCGTCGCGCGCGCGCCGTGAGTCGCGAAACCATGGCGTCGCCGCTCGCCCGCGTGATGACGGCCATCGACGGTCCGGCGCTGAGACTCGCCTACGCGCGATGGTACAACGCGTCTCGTCGGAGCGGTAAGCGAGGGGCGATTATCATCTTAGCGACCTGGCCCATAGCCGCGCTGTTCGCCGCGTTGTTCGTCGTGTTGACGCCGATCTTGGCGCCGATCGGCATCATCGCCGCGTTCGCCCTGGAACTGAGCGGGGCGGAGGCGATGGAGGAGCACGAGGTGAAGCGGTTCGGGGACGCGCCGGGGTACTACGACTTGTACCCGAAGGTGAAACCGAAGACAAACAGAGCGAAGGTGCCGAAGTACGCGAAGTGGGTGGATTCGTTGAAGAAGTCGGCGGCGTTCGACGTCATCGAGGGTATCATGCAAAAGCGCGTGATGGTGATCGACGGCGCGATGGGAACGGCGGTGCAAAAGTACAAGCTGAGCGAGGATGACTTCCGTGGTGATCGTTACAAGAATCATACGCATGACTTGAAGGGGAACAACGACATCTTGGTGCTGACGAAGCCGGAGGTCATCTCTGAAATCCACGAGGCGTATCTCGCCGCGGGCGCCGACATCATCGAGACGAACACGTTCTCTTCGACGATGATCGCGCAGGCGGACTACGAGCTCGACAAGAAGGAAGAAGTGCGCGACATGAACTTGGCCGCTGCTCGCTTGGCGAAGGCGGCGTGCGTGAAGTTTACGGAGCAAAATCCGGCCAAGCCGCGCTTTGCCGCCGGCGCCATTGGTCCGACGAACAGAACACTCTCGGTGTCTCCATCCGTCGAGAACCCGGCGTTCCGCGCGTGTACGTTCGACGAGATTGTCGACGCGTACTACGAGCAGATTGAGGCACTCGTCGAGGGTGGTGTGGACTTGATTTTGGTTGAAACGATCTTTGACACGCTCAACGCCAAGGCGGCGATTTTCGCCATTGAGAAGTTCTTTGAGGCTTACGGTACGCGTCTTCCGTTGTTCATCTCCGGCACCATCGTCGACAACTCCGGTCGTACCTTGTCTGGCCAAACGAACGAGGCGTTCTGGAACTCCGTCAGCCACGCCAAGCCGATGGCTGTTGGCTTGAACTGCGCTCTCGGCGCCAAGGACATGGTCCCGTACATTGAGAACTTGAGCAAGTGCGCCGACTGCTGGGTGTTCGCGTACCCTAACGCCGGTTTGCCGAACGCCATGGGTGGTTACGATCAAAAGGGTGCTGAAATGGCCGAAGACTGCCGCGTCTTCCTCGAGAAGGGGTTGTTGAATGGCATCGGTGGCTGCTGCGGCACCACGGATGACCACATCGGCGCTCTCGCCCAGATGGTGGCACCGTACACGCCGCGCAAGAAGCACGATGTGCCAGAAATTATGCGCATCTCCGGTCTCGAGCCGTTCAACTATGTGCCGAACGAAAATGACTACCGCAAGACGTTCATCAACCTCGGTGAACGGTGCAACGTTGCGGGCTCGTCCATCTTCAAGAAGGCCATCGTCGATGGTAACTTTGAGAAGGCTCTCGCCATCGCGCTCAAGCAAGTCGAGCACGGTGCGCACGTCATTGACATCAACATGGACGACGGCTTGATCGACGGCGAAACTGCCATGTCTCGCTTTGTGAACTTGCTCGTTTCCGAGCCGGACGCCTCCAAGGTTCCTTTCATGATTGACTCTTCCAAGTTCCACGTCGTCGAGGCTGGCTTGAAGTGCAGCCAAGGCAAGTGCATCATGAACTCTATCTCCCTCAAGGGTGGTGAGGAAGAGTTCTTGCATCACGCGAAGATCGTGAAGCGTCACGGCGCCGCCGTCGTCGTGATGGCGTTCGACGAGGAAGGGCAAGCGGCGACTGAAGCTGAGAAGGTGCGCATTTGCTGCCGCGCTTACAAGCTCTTGGTCGAACAGGTTGGCTTCAACCCGCAAGACATCATCTTTGACCCGAACATTCTTACGATCGGCACGGGCATGGAAGAACACAACAACTACGGCGTTGACTTCATCAACGCTACTCGCGAGATCAAGCGTCTCTGCCCTGGTTGCAAAATCAGCGGAGGCGTGTCCAACTTGGCCTTCTCCTTCCGCGGCAACGAGCCCGTGCGCCGCGCGTTCCACAGCGCCTTCTTGTACCACGCCTGCAAGGCCGGTATGGACATGGGTATCGTGAACGCCGCGCAAGTCGAAGAGGATGTGTACGAGAAGATGGACAAGGAGTTGTTGGAATACGTCGAAGACGTGCTCATGAACCGTCGACCGGATGCGACTGAGCGCATGCTCGAATTTGCGGCGACGCTTGACCCGAAGTCCAAGCCGTGCGCCTTGCGCAAGCTCGGCGAGGAACCGAAGTTTGAAGCGACACCGAAGCAGAACTACACGACGGAGAACAAGATTGCGCCGAAGAAAGCGTCTGAACTCCCTCCTGTGCCGAAGTACGCGAAGTGGGTGGATTCGTTGAAGAAGTCGGCGGCGTTCGACGTCATCGAGGGTATCATGCAAAAGCGCGTGATGGTGATCGACGGCGCGATGGGAACGGCGGTGCAAAAGTACAAGCTGAGCGAGGATGACTTCCGTGGTGATCGTTACAAGAATCATACGCATGACTTGAAGGGGAACAACGACATCTTGGTGCTGACGAAGCCGGAGGTCATCTCTGAAATCCACGAGGCGTATCTCGCCGCGGGCGCCGACATCATCGAGACGAACACGTTCTCTTCGACGATGATCGCGCAGGCGGACTACGAGCTCGACAAGAAGGAAGAAGTGCGCGACATGAACTTGGCCGCTGCTCGCTTGGCGAAGGCGGCGTGCGTGAAGTTTACGGAGCAAAATCCGGCCAAGCCGCGCTTTGCCGCCGGCGCCATTGGTCCGACGAACAGAACACTCTCGGTGTCTCCATCCGTCGAGAACCCGGCGTTCCGCGCGTGTACGTTCGACGAGATTGTCGACGCGTACTACGAGCAGATTGAGGCACTCGTCGAGGGTGGTGTGGACTTGATTTTGGTTGAAACGATCTTTGACACGCTCAACGCCAAGGCGGCGATTTTCGCCATTGAGAAGTTCTTTGAGGCTTACGGTACGCGTCTTCCGTTGTTCATCTCCGGCACCATCGTCGACAACTCCGGTCGTACCTTGTCTGGCCAAACGAACGAGGCGTTCTGGAACTCCGTCAGCCACGCCAAGCCGATGGCTGTTGGCTTGAACTGCGCTCTCGGCGCCAAGGACATGGTCCCGTACATTGAGAACTTGAGCAAGTGCGCCGACTGCTGGGTGTTCGCGTACCCTAACGCCGGTTTGCCGAACGCCATGGGTGGTTACGATCAAAAGGGTGCTGAAATGGCCGAAGACTGCCGCGTCTTCCTCGAGAAGGGGTTGTTGAATGGCATCGGTGGCTGCTGCGGCACCACGGATGACCACATCGGCGCTCTCGCCCAGATGGTGGCACCGTACACGCCGCGCAAGAAGCACGATGTGCCAGAAATTATGCGCATCTCCGGTCTCGAGCCGTTCAACTATGTGCCGAACGAAAATGACTACCGCAAGACGTTCATCAACCTCGGTGAACGGTGCAACGTTGCGGGCTCGTCCATCTTCAAGAAGGCCATCGTCGATGGTAACTTTGAGAAGGCTCTCGCCATCGCGCTCAAGCAAGTCGAGCACGGTGCGCACGTCATTGACATCAACATGGACGACGGCTTGATCGACGGCGAAACTGCCATGTCTCGCTTTGTGAACTTGCTCGTTTCCGAGCCGGACGCCTCCAAGGTTCCTTTCATGATTGACTCTTCCAAGTTCCACGTCGTCGAGGCTGGCTTGAAGTGCAGCCAAGGCAAGTGCATCATGAACTCTATCTCCCTCAAGGGTGGTGAGGAAGAGTTCTTGCATCACGCGAAGATCGTGAAGCGTCACGGCGCCGCCGTCGTCGTGATGGCGTTCGACGAGGAAGGGCAAGCGGCGACTGAAGCTGAGAAGGTGCGCATTTGCTGCCGCGCTTACAAGCTCTTGGTCGAACAGGTTGGCTTCAACCCGCAAGACATCATCTTTGACCCGAACATTCTTACGATCGGCACGGGCATGGAAGAACACAACAACTACGGCGTTGACTTCATCAACGCTACTCGCGAGATCAAGCGTCTCTGCCCTGGTTGCAAAATCAGCGGAGGCGTGTCCAACTTGGCCTTCTCCTTCCGCGGCAACGAGCCCGTGCGCCGCGCGTTCCACAGCGCCTTCTTGTACCACGCCTGCAAGGCCGGTATGGACATGGGTATCGTGAACGCCGCGCAAGTCGAAGAGGATGTGTACGAGAAGATGGACAAGGAGTTGTTGGAATACGTCGAAGACGTGCTCTTGAACAGATGCACCAACGCCACTGAGCGCATGCTCGAATTTGCGGCGACGCTTGACCCGAAGTCCACTCCTTGCAACCTTCGCAAGAAGGGTGCCGCTGGCGGTGGTGCCGTGAAGGCTGCTGGGTCGGGTAAGGAATGGCGTAACCAGCCGTGCGAAAAGCGACTCGAATATGCCCTCATCAAGGGGATTGACGAGTTCTGCATCGCTGACACGGAAGAGTGCCGCGTGAGCGACAAGTACAAGTCTTGCCTGGAAGTCATCGAAGGTCCACTGATGGACGGCATGAATGTGGTTGGTGATCTCTTTGGCGCCGGTAAGATGTTTTTGCCGCAAGTTATTAAATCTGCCCGTGTGATGAAGAAGGCTGTCGGCCACCTTATCCCTTTCATGGATGCGGAAAAGGCTCTCACCGGCAGCACTGAAGCCAGTACCGCCGGTACCTTTTTGATCGCCACGGTGAAGGGTGACGTGCACGACATCGGTAAGAACATTGTTGCCGTCGTTTTAGGGTGCAATAACTTCAAGGTTATTGACATTGGCGTGATGTGTCCCTGTGAAAAGATTTTAGATGCGGTGAGAGAGAGCAAGGCTGACATTTTGGGTCTTTCGGGCTTGATCACACCGTCATTGGATGAGATGGTGACCGTCGCAAAGGAGATGGAAAAGGCAGGTATGAGAATCCCGCTTCTCATCGGCGGTGCGACGACGTCTAAGATGCACACTGCGGTGAAGCTGACGCCAAACTACTCCGGCGGTGTGATTCACGTTCTCGATGCCTCGCGTGCGGTGCCAGTGGCTCAGACCTTGTTGGACAAGAGGAAGCACGCTGACTTCATGGACGACATCAATGAAACGTACGCTGAGATGCGTGAAGAATTTTACGCTGGTTTAGAGGATCGTAAATACCTTACCCTCCAAAAGGCGAGAGCAACTGTGAAACCGGTGGACTTCACCGCCGCGCCGAATGTCCCTGTCACTCCCAAGTTCTGCGGAGCCAAGGCGATTGAGGTGTCGATCGACGATGTGCTTCCGTACATTGACTGGAATCCGTTCTTCCAGGTGTGGCAGCTGCGTGGTCGCTACCCGAACCGTGGCTACCCGAAGATTTTCAACGATGAAACTGTCGGCCCCGAGGCGAAGAAGCTCTTCGACGAGGCCAACGCGATGATCACAAAAATCAAGCAAAACAAGAGACTTACTCTCAAGGGTATTTATGGTTTCTACCCGGCCAACTCCGTTGGCGATGACATCGTCGTTTACACAGATGAAAGCCGGACAACGACGCACCACACTTTCTACACGCTCCGCCAGCAAGCCGAAAAAGACACCGACGAGCCGTACATGGCGCTCAGTGACTTCATCGCCCCGAAGGATAGCGGTGTGAAGGATTACCTCGGTATGTTCGTGTGCTCTGCTGGATTTGGTCTCGATGAGCTTACGGCCGAGTTCAAGGCTGCGAACGACGATTACTCCTACATCATGGCGGAAGCCTTGGCTGATCGCCTCGCTGAAGCGTTCGCGGAGTTGCTCCACGAGCGCGTCCGTAAGGATGACTGGGGTTACGCCAAGGATGAGTCTTTCAACTGCGAAGACTTACTCAAGGTGAAATATCAAGGCATTCGTCCAGCGCCGGGTTATCCGTCCCAGCCAGATCACACGGAAAAGGCGACAATGTGGGACTTGATGAAGGTCAAGGAAGAAATTGGCGTCGAACTTACCGAGACGTTCGCCATGCTTCCCTCGGCCTCGGTCTCTGGCTTGTACTTCGCAGGCGCGTGCTCTGAATATTTCAACGTCGGTAAGCTTACATCTGACCAAGTTGAAGAATACGCGGGCCGCAAAAAGATGGAGCTCTCTGAAGTGCAACGCTGGTTGGGACCGAACTTGAGTTATGAACCTTAGACACGATCGAAGAAATCGCGACCCTTAGACCCACCATCGAACGAATTGCCACGCATTGTAAACATTTTTCATTTATCAACTCTACGTTCGCTATCTATCTAAACCTTCTCGACGTCTGGATGAAATCGCTCAATCGAACCGGAGTGAGGATGTTCAAACTCCCGTCTGAAGCGGTGCTTTTCCGTACTTCGGCGCTCTCCAACTCGCCCGTAGCGCGGTATCTGTGTTCGTAGAAACACGAAGTTCCAAACGGACACGTGCCGTCGCCGCCGTCGAAATGTTTGCACGGTATTTTGCCCATCCGTTCTCGGTACGAGTCGATCATCTGTGTCTTTTCTTCGTCGTTTCTCGGCCACGACGTCGTCGGCGTAATGAAGTGAGAAGTCGTCCTACAAATCGGGCACATGCGCGCTTGTTCGTTGCTCGAAGCGCTCGCTTCGGCCCCTCGCTGCGTTCCTCCCTGACGCCATCCGCGAATGCAATTCAGGCAAAAGCAGTGCTCGCACGCGTTCAACAGCCCGAATCGTCGATCCGCGAAGCGAGGTTTCTCGACGACGACTTCCAAACACACCACGCACTCTAAATTTTGCGAAGCCTCGAGTCGCGCGACTTCCGCGTCCTCCGCTTCCGCGTCCTCATCCGCGCTTTCGTCGACGCCGTCGTCGACGAACGAGTCCTCCCGACCGATGCCCTGCGAGGAATGAAAACGCGCAAGCCGTCAGACTCATGCATGATCGTTAGCGCTTGCGTGAATCAAATTACAATCGTCGGAATTCAGTCGCGGCGAATACTTCGTCGCGCGTAGTGTACATCCTCCTCGTCATCGCTCCCTCTTCCTCGTCGACGCCCATCGTCCTCAACGCACCAAATCTTCCTGCGTTTGTAGGTACCGCTGTCCCTCTCCCTCGAGCGACACCCAATTCCCGCCCTCGTCGAAGAACCCCCACGCGTCGTCGCCCGCCCCGCTCGGCCCCTCGCTCGTCAGTCCCAACAGCTCGTCCTCGTCCGGCAACTGCGCCGCCAAAAACTCCCTCGCGCCCTCGCCCTCGTCGTCGAACGACACCCAATTCCCGTGTTCGTCCACGTATCCCCAATCTTCGTCCTCCTCTTCGCCGTATTCGTATTCGGCTCCGTTCGCGTTCGCGTTCCCCCGCGTCCCTCCCGGCGCGAACGCCGTCGCGCTCGCCGACATCCCGCGTCCCGCCCCGGTGGCGAGCGTCGCGCGACTGAACGCCCTCGCGACGTCGCTCGCGCCGGCGTCGCTCGCGCCGTGCGCGTACTTGCATCGATCGCCGAGCGCGCACCCACCGGGGGCGTCGACGAATTTGCATCGCTCGCGCGTCTCCGTCGACGCGCGCGCGCTCGCGCTCGCGCTCGCGCTCGCGTCGTGCGAGAATCGACACGACGCGCCGTTCCGGCACGCGCCGGCGAGGTAAAACTTGCACGCCGTCGCGGACATGGCGCGCGATGTGACGCGCGCGGTGACGTCGAAAACGGCCTCGGCACCGTGGCGTGAAGCACACTGTTTACCCATACAGCATTCGTCGTGAGTCGTGAACGGTGGAACCGAGGGACTCGGCGCGGCGGCGGCGGCGACGAGGGACCGCGCGCGACGAGAACCGGGAGACTACGCGGGGTACACGGAGTTGTAGTGAACCTCGGCCCAGAAGGAGATCCAACACACGCGCGCGCTGCGCGCCGTCTTGGGGGTGATCTCGACGAGAAAGTTGTCCCGGTAGCTGGATATGACGCACATGCGAACGCCGTAGGCGTCGGCGGCGGCTTGAAGGGTGATGTGATCGCCCCACGCGGTGTCCTTGGCCATGGATTCGACGTACGCGTCGAAATCTTCGGGAACGTAGGGAGCGTAGTCTTCGGAGGCGCGGCGGAGTTGATCGACGACGACGGCGCGACACTCGGCGTGACGCTCTTGGTCGCGAAAGAGTTGATCGGCGACGGCGCGGAATTGGCAGTTCCCGTCGCCGCGGACGACTTTCTCGCGCAGGTTGTACAGCTTTAGACGGGTGTCTAAGCGCGTGTGGTCCGTGGCCGCCTCGTCCGTGGTGGGAATCTGGACGATGACTTTGGGTTGGAAATCCACGCTCGCCGCGTTGCGCATCAGGCTCTGCGAAAACGCCGCGGAGTCCCCATCCCCGAGCGCTGGAGGCGGCGGTGGCGGCGGAGGTAACAGCGAGTGGGCGTGTCTCGCTGCGTTTTCTTGTCGCGTCCCCACGCTCGGTGCGGGCGCGGTGGTACTCTTTTCGACGACGGCTCCGCTCGGGTTCGCCGCCGCCGTTCGAGCCGCCGTCGCCGTGTCCGTGGCACTCGGTAGACGCCCGTCGAACATCGAGTGCTTCGTCAGCGTCTCTCCGCTCGCTTTAGGTACCGTCGTGTTCCTGTTCGTGTCCCCATCCCCCCCGGTCGCGCCCTTTGTGGACGACGACGACGCGCCGGCGGCGGCTCCGACCGCCGCCGACTTCGCCCCGCGCCGCGGTGCCGATCGTCTCCACGCCTCCGCCTCCGCATCGATCACCGGTTTCAATGACTCCATCTCCGCTAACGCCTCCTCCGTCCTCGTTTTCTCCCGTTTCACCCGCTCGGCGTACTTTACGTCGTCCCAGTCGCCGTGCTCCGCCATCGTATCCAACACCACCGACGCGTACGCGTACAACAGCCTGTACAGCTGCGGCAAGTTTCCTTCGCTCCTATAAATCTTTGCCTGCGCGATCGCGACGAGCGCACATCGCATCGCGAGCCGTCAGTCTCGCGGCGCCGTCGTTCCGCGCGTCGCGAGCGCGCGTCGCTCGCGTTCGGTCAACCGACGCCGCGTCCCAATCCAATCGAGCGTCCCCTTTTCCCGTCGTCGCCGTCGTCGCTCGCGCTCCGCGCGCGCGCGCTCGAGAGTTCTACCGTCGGCGCGCGTCGCGAGCGCGTCGCGAGCGCGCGCGCACCTGTAGATGCACGTGTTCGGCGGTTCTGAAGTAGACGTCCAGCGACACGCGCGGGTCGACTTTTTGGCGTCGCACGCGCGCGCGAATCTCGCTCGCCGTCATCGGCGCCGACGTCGACGACGACGACGACGTGGACGCCGTCGACATCGTCGCTCGCGGCGAAAGCGCGCGCGGGCGCGCGGGGAGGCTAGGAATGAAGCGTTGAATTACAGCGCGTCCCGCTCGCGCGCTCGGGACGTCGGTTCATCGAGCCGGCGCCCTCAACACGAACACGGCGTCGTCCAGGACGTACGCGTCGAAGAGGTGATCGCCCTCGGATATGTACGGCACCCGGGCGAGCCTGATGAGCTCGAATCCCGCGGGAGCGATTAAATTTTCCCACAGCGCCTCGACGCCCGCCTCCCACGATCCCGAGCTCGGCGCGTCGACGGTTTCGCTGGGTTTCGTTCGCGTCCCGTCCGCGCCCTCGACGAATGGACGGAACGGAACGACGATGGCTAATATCAAAACCCCGGTCCCGGGTTTCAACGCGCGCTTTAACTGCGACATGAGCGTCACCGGAGCGTCGATTCGATCGCACAGGTTCAACGCCGCGACGACGTCGAACCCGTCCTCGTCCAAATCCTCCCCCAGCCGCCGCACGTCCCCCACGACGTCCTCGATCGTGTCGCTCTCGAGCACGACATCAAATCCACGCTCTCTCAATCGCTTCGCCATCCCTCGCGAGCTCTCCGTCGCGCACGTCTTTTCAAAATTCTTCGCCAGCGTCTCCGTCACCTCGCCGCACCCCGCGCCGACGTCCAAAAACCATCTCAACCTTCCCTCTCCCTCCCCGACCGCCCCCGCGCTCGTCAGCAGCGCCCTCGCCTGTTTCGTCGAGAACACGTGCATCGCCCCTCGCCCCAGCGTCGCGTTCGCCTCCGTGAGCGACATCGTCTTCCTCAGCTCGTCGCACGCCCGCGCCAGCCGCCGGTGCGCCGCGTCGCCGCGCTCGCGCCCTCGCAGCAAGAACCCGTTCGTCTCCTCGTCCCGCTCGAGCGCGTCGAACGCGTCTCGCAGCGTCTCGCTCGCGAATCGTCGCGCGTCGGCGCCGTATTCGAGCGCGCGCGGCGCGAAGACGGCGTCGCAGTGCGCGCATCGCACGCGCAGGTCCTCGAGCGCGTCCGCGGTCGCGCGCGGTCGCGCGCGCGCGCGGTCCGAGCGCGCGTCCGCGCGCGCGCGCTCGACGGACATGGCGACGCGCGCGCGCGGCGCGACGGCGGCGCGCATGCGCGCGCGGGTCTGCGGTCGCGAACGTCACATCGCGACGCATCGCGCGGCATGCCGCGCGGCGCGCGACGCGCGGCGACGCCGACGCGCGCGACGCTCGTCGTCCTCGTCGTCGCGGTCGCGCTCGCGGCGCGCGCGAGCGACGGCGCGCTCGTGCGCGCGCGAACGGCGCGCGCGAAGAGCGCGCGGGCGAACGATCGAGGCGACGCGTTCGAGACGACGTACGACGCGCGCGCGATGGACGACGGCGTCGTCGCGGTCGTCGGCGCGCGCGACGGCGATCGGACGCGCGATCGAGGGGTCGGCGCGCGCGCGAGGACGTCGGCGGCGATCGGGACGCGCGACGAGGACGAGGAGGACGACGAGGCCGAGCTCGCGCTCGTTCGACGAGGACGGTTCGGCGACGATGGGGACGCGCGAAGGGACGCGCTGCGACGGGTGCGCGGCGAGGGCGATGGGAAGCGTCGCGGGACGTTCGCGCCGAACGCGCGGGTGAGGGCGGACGCGGTGCGGCGGGCGATCGAGGAGAGCGACGGGGCGCGGCGCGTCTTCGCGTCGGTCGAGTGCGAGGATGAGCTGGCGAGCGTCGATGGGATGGAGACGATCGTGTACGCGCGTGATCCGTTGCGCGCGTACTTGGACGCGCGCGAGGGCGCCGCGGGAGGGAGGCTGCGAGCGGTGGTGGCGACGTGCGGGGACGACGCGCGAGGCGCGGGCGAGGCGTTCGCGAACGATTTGGAGACGGTCGAGCGCGAGGGTATCGCCGCCGTAGGCGTGTTTTATGAATCAGCCGGTGCGAGCGCGCTCGAGTGCGGTGAGGTCGAGGACGGCGCCACGGGGCGCGCGCTGCTGGCGCTGGAGCAATCGGAGGCGCCCGAGTGCGGCGCGCTGTGCGAGACGCAGGCGCAGCTCGTGATGGGGGTGATCATCTTCTGGGGCCTTCTCATCACTTTGATGTACGGCTGGGGATTGATGACTGATTTGGACACCCCGCAGTACTGGGCGACGCCCGATGAGCACGATAAGCAGGACTAGGGAACATGATTTGTAACAACAAAGACGCGATTGTTGACGACGTCGCGAGCCAAGAATAGAATATCAACCTCAGTGCACGCCGCGATGTCGACCCAGTACGACACGTTAGACACGATCGAGGTCGATGAACGGAGTGCTGCGCCGACCAAGGTGCTCAGCACGTACGGTGGCTTGGAGTCGAGCAGGAAAAATTTCTTCTGTCACGTGAGTTTGCCATGTGTTTCTTCACCGCAGCCGACGCGAGCTCACACCAACTTTGCAGGCTGTCTTAGTCGGTGCGACGTTATTTTTAGGCACGAGCTTATGTTTGGCGTATCTCTACGTCCCTGCGCTGAGCTTGATCACCGATTATAAGATTGACCGGGGCGATAAGTGCTGGGTAACCAGCACCACCAGATGCGAGAATAATCTCAAGGCGAGCATTTATTTCTGGAACATCACCAACCCGAGTCAAGTTCTCGCCGGTACTCATCCCCCGGCACTCGTGGAAGTGGGTCCGTACGTTATGTCGAACACTGTGAACAAGCGTCAGAATATTACTTTTTCGAACGACGACACGGAAGTATCCTTTGTGTCGACGCTCTATGCGGACATGGACGCTGCAAACTTTTGCGACGGATGCTCAATGAACGACGAGGTATACTAACTAGAGCGCTTCATTTAGTTTCATAACTTCTCACTCTTCATCATAGATCGTGTCTTTCAACTTGGCGTACATCGGCATGGTGAAGACGGCAGGGAGCGAAGCGAACATCCTGTACACCGCAATCCCGCAAACGCTCTCGGGGTTGGTCGGCGGTATCACTCAGCTTTTTGGCGCCATGGCGAGCGACCCAACGCTCGGGGCGGCGTTTCCTAACCTCGTCGCGGCGGCTCTTGGAGGGCCTACCGCTTTACAGGCGCTTGCAGTTGAACAAATCTTCACAGCGAGCCCTCTTGGGGGACTATCGGTGACCCAACTCGCTGCCTTGGGCGTGCCGGCGGCGTTTCTAACCGGCTTCCCGTCTGTTCCTGAATACGCATCTTGGGCCGCCACTCAGGCTTCTCAGCCCGTTTCTGTCGTCGCGATAAGCTCGCCGACGTCGAGTGCGCTGTATCAGGCCGTTGTCGGCGATTCCACGGGCATGACAGCCGTGGGTATGCTGACTATGGACACGACGACATTGGCGGCGACGTTTACGATCTCGGCGCTTCACGCGCAGCTTTGGAAAGGATACCTGACTCATATCTCGTCGACCTACGGAGCGAACGCGTTTCAAGCGTCTCTTGGACCCGCTCTTGGCCCACAATCTAGCGGAATGTTGATCAAACGCACCGTTCGAGAGTGGATTTTTGGATACGAGGATCCCGTCGTCTCCGCGCAGTATGCGGCAAACGATCCTAGAAGACTCATTCGATCGGTGACAAAGATTCGCAACGCGACGACGATCGACGACGATCACGTGCCGTGGAGTGTGAATGATACTTCTACGTGGGCTTATGTCTACGGATCTACGCCCTATCGCATCGCAACCGGCGTGAACTCGCCCGAGAACGCGACGAATGTGTTGCGCCGTTCTGACGGCGCCGCGGGACCAATCACGTACCCTCACACGTCGCATGTCGAGAACGTCGTAGGCAAAACAATTGCTTCTGGACAATATCACGCTATTAAGATCCACGGAAGTTCAGTTGATGTCGTTGCCTGGGCAGATTTTGGCATGGGATTAGATTTGAAACGCTCCCTCACGCTGCGACACCAGCAAGGCAAGACGGTCAAGAAGAATTCCAAGGTCTCTGTCGAAACGTACGCTATCGCGCACGAAGAGTTCTTGGCTTGTCCAGTAGATCAGACTGCGTGTGGGCGCAACACGGAATTTCACGGCACGTTCAACGTGAGCGGGTTCGAGCTCATCCCGAGTGTGTACACGCTTCCTCACGGTCATCGAGCCGACCCCCGAGTCTTCGGCGGGTACATCGATCCGACCTCTTCTTCATCTCCGTTCGCCCCGAACGCCACGATACATGATATCGAGATCATGATTTACGAGCGCAGCGGTAACACCGTGGGCATGCGAGTTCCGATCCAACAAAACTTCAAAATTGACCCGACGGATACTTTCTACACCACGCTCTGGTCCGGCGCCTCGAGCGGTGACGAAGCCCTCGTTCCAATCTCCTGGACCAGCCTCGAGTACGACATGGACGAGGCGTTTTACGATGAAATCAAGAAAACCATCGACTTCATCGAGATTCTTGTCGCAGTGTGGCGATACGTCTCCCCCATTGTGTCCCTCTGCCTGATACTCGTCTCCGGCGTCACGCTCTACGTGAGACGTGCCCTCGATCGCCGTCTCATCGACGGCGATCGATACGCCATGGAAGCCGTTCAAAATAATTCTCGAGCGATGCAGTCTTTCTCCGACAAGAACCTCGTCTCGGCGCTGAAAAAGAAGAATTCCGAGTTGGACCCCAACCAGACCGACGCCGCGCCAGCTTCGGCGACCAAGGTCGCGTTCGCCGTGTGATTCCGTCCTCAGAGTTCATTCGCGATCGCCCCGTGACGAATCGTCGCCGTTTCAATTCAAATTATATCGCCGTTCGCGAGGCTGTTACCCTCATTCCGTCGCTCGCGGTTCCGTCGCTCCAGTCGCCAGTCGCGTCGCCGACGCCGTGACTGCGTAACTGTCGCCGTCCGTCGAAGCACCGCCACTCGACGACGTTCGACGCCTCGCGACGCGCAGACGACGACCGATCGCGAGTGTGACCGCCTTTCGCGCCTTCACACCGACGCGCGACCTCGAACGCGCCCGCGCGCGATCGGCGTCGACGATAATCCGTACCGAATCGGAAACCTGGAATTATGTCCCCGGTGACGACGAAAATCGACGACGGCGTGGCGGTGATCGAGCTGAATAACCCCCCGGTGAACGCGCTGGCGGTGCCGGTACTCGAGGGACTCGAGCGCGCGGTAAAGGACGCGCAGGCAAACTCGAACGTGCGCGCGATCGTCATCCACGGGGCGGGCGGAAAGTTTAGCGGCGGTTTCGACATTACGCAATTGAGAAAGTCGACCCAGGGGAAGCCGTCGAACGACGTGGGCGATTTTAACGCGATTCTGTGCCGATACGTGGAGGGTGGAAGTAAGCCGTGCGTGGCGGCGATCGAAAACTTGGCTCTAGGAGGGGGATTGGAGGTGGCGATGTCGTGCAACGCGCGCGTGGCGACGCCGAGGGCGCAGTTGGGGTTGCCTGAGCTTCAGTTGGGAGTGATTCCTGGGTTTGGTGGCACTCAACGCCTGCCGCGGTTGGTGGGCTTGGAGAAGTCCCTGGAGATGATGCTGAAGAGCAAGTCGATCAAGGCGGAGGAGGCGCTGAAACTTGGATTGGTTGACAAAATTGCGGACCCGTCAAGAATCGTCGCCGAGGCGTCGGCGTTGGCGAAGGCGATCGCGAGTGGCTCCGTGAAGCGGGAGCTTTCGATGTATCGTAAAGACAAACTACCAGATCCCAAGTCTACGGAGATGATTCTCAAGGAGGCGAGCAAGAAGGCCAAGCGAGTGCAGTCAGTGATGCCGCACGTGGCGCTTTGCGTCGATGCCATCTCGGTCGGACTCGCCCAAGGCCCTGAAGAGGGACTGAAGCGCGAGGCAGAAAACTTTAAAAAGGCTGTATCATCGCCTGCCGCGAAAGGTTTGGTTCACTTCTTCTTCGCTCAGCGCGCGACGAACGTAGTTCCGGGAATCACGGACGTCGGCCTTAAGCCTCGACCGATGAAGTCAGTCGGCGTCGTCGGAGGCGGTTTGATGGGGAGTGGAATCGCCACGGCGTGCTTGCTCGCTGGAATTCAAGTCGTGTTGAAAGAGATCAAGCAAGAGTTTTTGGACGCGGGCGTCGGTCGCATTCAATCAAACTTGACGAGCATGGTTCGTAAAGGCAGGATGACTGAAGACAAGGCGCGCCAGCTGATGTCGCTCGTCAAGCCTACACTCACAGATCAAGATTTCCGTCAGTGTGATATGGTCATCGAGGCTGTCATTGAAAACTTACCTCTCAAGCAAAAGATCTTCTGTGAGTTGGAGAGGATTTGCAAGCCTGATTGCATCTTGAGCACGAACACGAGTACCATCGACATTACAAAAATCGCCGCCAAAATGAAGAACCCAGAGCGCATCGTGGGTGCTCATTTCTTTTCACCTGCTCATGTCATGCAGCTGTTCGAAATTATTCGTACCGACGCGACTCCGGCGCAGATTTTGGTGGACACCTTGGGCTTGAGTAAACAAATTAAGAAGACGCCTGTCGTCGTGGGAAACTGCACCGGATTCGCCGTCAACCGTATCTTCTTTCCGTACACCATGAGCGCGACGGTGCTCGTGGATATTGGGTGCGATCCGTACGCCATCGATCGTGCGATAATGATGTTTGGAATGCCCATGGGTCCGTTCCGTTTGGGTGATTTGGTCGGTCACGATGTCGGCGTTCACGTCGGGCAGAACTTCATCGACGATTTCCCCGATCGAGTCTACCGCTCGCCCCTCATCCCATCGTTGCTCGCGAACAAAAGATTGGGCGAGAAGTCCGGTGCTGGATTTTACAAGTACGACAATAAGCGCCGGGCCACGCCTGATCCCGAGGGTGTCGAGATGCTCATCGCCGCGTCCCGAGCGCAGTCCAAACTTCCGCTCGACGGTTCGCCCGTTCCGGCGGGCTTGAGTCCGCAAGAGATCGCTGAGATGATCTTTTTCCCGGTCGTCAACGAAGCGTGCAGAGTTCTTTCCGAAGGCATCGTCGTCAAGGCTGGCGATATCGACACCGCGGCAATCTTAGGCATGGGCTTCCCTGCCTTTCGAGGCGGCGTCGTCCACTGGGGCGACTCCGTCGGCCCCGCCGTGATCGCCGCCAAGCTCCGCGCTTGGTCCACCAAGTACGGCGGTCTGTACCAACCGTGTCCTTACTTAGAGAACTGCGCCATTCAGGGTCGCACCCTCGCTCAGGGTCCGTTGGACACCAAAATTAAATCTCGTCTTTAGAACCGAGCGACGCCGCCCTTTGCAATCGACCTCGCTCCCAAACACTCGTCGACGCGCGATGCCGTGGACCGCGCTCGACCTGGACCCCGTCGACGGCGGCCGCGTTCGCCTCCGCGCCGTCGTCGGCGGCGCTACGCCCGCGCGCGATCGCCCCGTCGTCGTCCTCGTCCACGGTTGGAGCGGGACGGCGGCGTATTTTTCGCCGGTGATGCGCGCGGCGCGCGACGACTTTCCCGCGACGATCGCGTTCGATCTTCGAGGGCACGGCGGGAGCGACCGTCCGGGACGCGGGCACACCGTCGCGCGGCTGGCGATGGACCTGCGGGAGGTCCTGGAGCAGGCGGCG
>Ga0255763_1000597_pt1 | contig 40003 bp, 36 predicted proteins | sample 041ome_2_FD_179963 | JGI IMG/M metagenome (GOLD analysis project Ga0255763, IMG submission 179963) | Coastal salt marsh microbial communities from the Groves Creek Marsh, Skidaway Island, Georgia - 041406US metaG (version 2) | ecosystem: Environmental > Aquatic > Marine > Intertidal zone > Salt...
TGTGCTCGTTCTGATACTGCTCGACGAGATGTTTAAAAAGGCCGAGGTCTTCGGTGGCGAGCGTGTCGGAAATGGCCTGTTTAAACTGAGCGATTCGCTTATCGTTAATCAACTCTGTCGACGGCAACTCCATCAATTCGATTTTCTTGCTGGTTGCGCGTTCGATGGCATTGAGCATGCGGCGCTCACGCGGGGCTACGAATAGAATCGCATCGCCCTCGCGTCCCGCTCGGCCCGTTCGGCCAATGCGATGGATATAGGCTTCGGTGTCGTGGGGTATGTCGTAGTTAACAACGTGACTTATGCGCTCAACATCGAGACCGCGGGCAGCGACATCGGTTGCAACAATGATGTCTACTTTGCCTTTCTTTAATTGGTCGATCGTGCGTTCACGCTGAGCCTGCGGAATGTCGCCATTGAGTGCACTTGCCGTGAAACCGCGTGCGGAGAGTTTTTCTGCAACCTCGACAGTGGCTATTCGGGTGCGTACAAAAATGATCATGCCGTCGAAGGTTTCGGCTTCGAGTATTCGAGTTAGGGCATCCAGTTTATGCATGCCGCTGACGGGCCAGAAACGTTGGCGAATGAGATTGGCCGTCGCCGTCTTCATCTTGATCGTAATCTGAGCAGGGTCACTCAGGTGCGCCGTTGCAATGCGCCTGACTTGCGTTGGCATTGTTGCAGAGAAGAGAGCTATCTGCCGTGTTTTTGGGGTTTGTTCGAGAATCCACTCAACATCGTCGATAAAGCCCATACGGAGCATTTCGTCGGCTTCGTCTAGAACGAGGGTTTTGAGTCCGTCGAGGTTGAGAGTCCCCTTGCGAATATGGTCCATTACCCGGCCGGGTGTACCCACTACGGCATGCACGCCACGTTTTAATGAGCGAATTTGGCCACCGTACTCTTGGCCGCCGTAGATCGGCAAGACGCTAAAGCCTTTGATGTGTTTCGCGTATTTGTGAAAAGCCTCGGCGACCTGAATAGCAAGCTCGCGCGTCGGCGCGAGAACAAGGATCTGCGGGTCGCGCTGGTTTATATCGATATTAGACAACGCGGGCAGAGCAAAAGCAGCAGTTTTCCCTGTCCCCGTTTGTGCTTGGCCGAGTACATCACGGCCGCTGAGAAGTAGGGGAATCGTTTCCGCTTGGATAGGCGACGGAGTTTCGTAACCAACGTCATTCAGCGCCTGTAAAATGGGCGCCGAGAGGGCTAGTTGCTGAAATGTTAGTTGTTCTGACTCCGACATGATAATCCTTGCTGCCACAGTCGTGGCCAAAAAATTGAGTGCGGAGTCTACGCGAAAAGCGTGGCTATGTATGCCTCTGTTTTTCCTTCTCTTCTTATTAAGGCATCCTTTTGCCTCGATTTCTAGGAATGTTGGGTTTAAATATCCATGGCGCGATCGATGTCACTGTCTAACGACGGCGGTTTGGTGAGAAGAGAGACATTGACGAAGAGGAACAGAGAGACGACAAACGAGAGGAGGCCGCCGCTCACGCCGTAGGGCAGAGCTATGCCTGTGAGCTGTACACCGAAATTAATTATAAGCGCCGAAACAATCGCGGTAACGGCGCCAGGGACGGTCGCGCCTTTCCAGTTTAGGCCGAGTGCGACCACCGGAAAGAGTGATGCCGCAAAGGTTGCCCATCCAAAAGCGCCGAGGAGCGCGACAAGTGTCGCATCCGCATAGTAGGAATAGAGGGCAAACAGCGCGGCCACGATGGCGAGTATCACGGTGACGATGCGCGCCCAGAGCAACTCGTTGTTGATGCTTTTCCCACGAATAGCTTTGGGAATGTCGTGAATTATTGCCGCAGTGCCGATGTTAAGAAAGGCGTCTGACGTTGACATAATAGCAGCGAAGAGGCCGGCAAACACGATGCCTGCTAAAAGCGGGCTGGTAAAGACAGAGAGGAAGACCGACGCGGCGTCGTCTGGCAGAGTCAGTGGCGGGATCACACCATCGATTACTGTCGCGCGCATGATGATGCCAATCGACACCCAAAGTAGAGCAGCGAGCACATAGCCTAGAATCGACAGAGGAAAAATGTGCCGGTTGTCCGAGATTTTGCGATTCATCATCATCTTGGTAACCAGATGCGGTTGCCCTGCGAGGCCGAGGCCAAAAACGAAGAACCAGCCAAGCGATGCCATGATGCCTGCCGATCCCCACGGCATAATCGCCTCCGAATCGTCTTTCAGAATAATCGAGGTGGCCTCTGTCATCCCGCCTTCGAAAACAGACATCGCGGTAAGGAGGATCAAAACGCCGGCGATCATCATAATGCCACCTTGAACGACGTCGGTATAAACTGAGGCTATGATCCCGCCGGTTACGCAGTAGAAAATAAGCACAGCCGAAGAAATCGCCACGCAGGCAACTAGGCTGATGTCGGCGAACATCGCTGTGCCCGATAGAATCGCCTGCATCACAACCGCCATCGCGAGAATCTGAGTGGCCAGATAGCCCATAACGCCTAGCACGATGGTTATGGCGACGAGCAGGCGAACGGCCTCGCTACCATAGCGCGCTGCGAGCACATCAGGCAGGGAAATACAGTTTCGTAGTTCAGCAATCATTCGAATGCGCTTGGATACCATGAAAAAGCCCAACGCATAGCCGGCCGTCGAGATCGTAATCATCCAAAAAGAACTGACGCCAATGGAGTAGACCAACCCGGGCCCGCCGACGAAGCCGAAGCCGCTCAGCGTCGAAGAGAACAGTGCGAGTGAGATGACAATAGGGCCTAGACCGCGGCCTGCGACGAAAAAGTCGCTGGCGTCAGTGGTTCGCCGCATTGCCCATAGACCGGTGATGACACAAAACACCATATAGAGAGCTACGGCTGCGAGTATTATTTCCTGTCTGTAGGCTTCCACTAGCGCGTATCCTCTGGGCTATTTTCAGTGTCGCGCTCTTCGGCAACAGACTCGGCGACAAGCCGTTCGAATTCGGCTTGATCTTCGTCGGTATAGATAAATTGGCGAAAGCCTAGTGTGTAAATGAAAACGAGCGGAATGCCACCAAGCCAAACGCCATACATCGCCCACGCCGTAGCGGCAGGGAAGCCCATAAAGTAGCTTGTCTCACCAGTCGCTATAAAATTCAGATGACTCGCCACCATGCGCCAAAGAATAAACAGGCTAAAAACTAGCGTCGCGATCATGTAGGCACGCAGTCGCGGCGTGCGATGCCGTTCGCTCACGCCTAGCGTCGCAAATGCGACGATAAGTGAGAGTAGAAGTGCTTGGAAGGCATAGCCCAGAGAGCCGATAGTTTCGAGTCGCGCGAGCCCGTCTCCGCCGATGCGCATTCCTGAGAACACGGGGTGGGCAGCGCCGCCGGCATTGGCAACCGGCTCGGCCGTTAGGATCAAGAGTAAAATTACGGTCATTGTCGTGCAGATAGCGGCGATGACGTAGATAAGCTGTCGGCCCATTTGGCGGCTCCGGCTCACTGTCTAAGTGAGATTCTGATTCATACCCGCCTAACACAAGCGATGCCCCATCGTTTGAAGGTCGCGGCGGTGAGGAATCGAGCATAAAGCGCGCCTCTCACTTAGTCTAGGGGCAGTGTGCTCGACCGAAGAATTGGCAGGCGTAATCGCTCGCAGCTTTTCTTACGACACCTCTTTTCGCTCTTCTGCAGCTATCCCTCAGCTCCTCGCAATCTTGACAAGTTGGTTCCTGTAGGTCATTTTCCGACGACTAAGCTAAAAGCTCTCAAAAAGAGTTAAGAAAGTTTAAGAAAAGGTTGAGGTATTAGATTTAAGCCAAACCCAACTGCGTGCTTCGAGTTATTAGGGTCTGCAAACCCAATAGTTAGCCGTTACATAAATTCAACGAGGTGAGAGATGAAGACCAATACATTTTTAACAAAAACAACGCGGACAATGCAGTCGGGGTTTGCGCGCAAGGCGGGCCTTGCCTCGCTCGCGCTATGTTTGTTGTCAAGTGCCGCTGTCGCTCAGCGCGGTGCGGTGCAGCCGCCAGAACATGCGAACCAGGAACCCGTCAACCACCTGCCTAACCCCTATGAAACACAGCGCGACTTTGGCGTGTTACCCGATGGTCGCAGCTGGGGCTCGGTGAGCGCTGTTAATATCGATATCGACGGAATCCATGTTTGGGCTGGTGATCGCTGTGGCTCAAATTCCTGCGCGACATCAAACGTCGATCCTATTGTGAAGCTCGATCCGCAGGGCAACGTGGTGCAGAGTTTTGGCGCCAACCTCATCATATGGCCTCACGGCATGGATGTAGATGCTGATGGCAACGTGTGGGTGGTTGATGCACGCGCCGCAACAGCAAGAGAGCTTGAAGAGAACCCTGCGGCGGCTGGTAAGGGGCATACTGTTCTTAAGTTTAGCCCGAACGGTGAGTTACTTATGACTCTCGGAACGGGTGGAGAAGCAGGCGATCCGCCGACGCATTTCGACGCGCCTAATGATGTGCTTATCGCGCCGAACGGCAATATTTTCGTGGCTGATACGCACGGTGCACAGTTCCAAGACGAAGCAGGACCCACTGCTAAGAGCCGAATATCTATTTTCGCTCCGGATGGTAGCTTCATTAAATCCTTCGGTGAGTGGGGCTTCGAAGATGGCCAATTCCGCTCGCCGCATTCTCTCGCAATGGATTCTCAGGGCCGACTCTTCGTCGCTGACCGCGGTAATAATCGCATTCAGATATTCGACCAAGACGGCAATCATCAAGACACGTGGTATCAGTTTAGCCGCATCAGTGGCCTGTTTATCGATAAGTCGACAGATATGCTTTACGCAATCGACTCTGAGTCTGATCCTAACTACAACCCAGGCGGTTGGCGTAAAGGTCTTCGCGTAGGTAGCGCGAAGACAGGTGAAGTCATGTACTTCATTCCGGAGCACGTTTCGGAGCGAGCCTCCGGTATGGGCGGCACTGGTTCGATGGGCGAAGGCGTGACGGTTGACCGAAACGGCGTAGTATACGCTGGCGAAGTCGGCCCGATTCAAGGTATGACTAAGTTTATTCCGCGACTTATCCCTTAAGTCGAGATTGAACTTTACTGCGACCTCTAGGCTGAGGTCGCACGAGAAAGGGTCAACGTTGAGTTGGCCCTTTTTTCGTTGCCGATTCTGACTATGGCGGCTTAGGGCGCTTCGTCGAAACTTTGCAAAGTGAATGAATAGGTTTTCGAGTCAGTGAGCTTAAATACGACATTGGTATAAGCAACTTCCCCATTTAATTCCAGTTCTGGAATCGATAGAGTGCCTGTAAGGGCGTCGAAAGTTGCCATATTTTCCAGTACTTTGTCGATGAATAATGTGTTCGAGGGGATCAGGGTAATAATCGCTTCGGTAGCGCTCTGGGTTAGAGCAAAATCTACCCAAGCTTGCCCGATAGCACCCGCGTTCAGGGCAACAGAGAGTTTTCCCGAATCGAATTTGCTTGAAGTGGATAGCGCGGTCATAGAAACGTTGACAAAGTCGGCGTCGGCGATTGTGTTGCCGCTAAGGGAAAGGATAGGTACGTCACTGAATGACATAGCGCCGGTGACATTAACCGTCTGCAGTGCGCCAACTGCATCGACTGCACTCATGCCTGTTCCGAGCACTTTGCCAAAAACCGTAAACCCGCCATTCTGTGAATCTAGATTAGCACTGTTATCGCCGAGGTTGATAAACCATTGGCTCGTTGCGCTGTTGGGGTCACCGCTGACCTTCGCCATAGCAATCGTGCCGCGTGTGTTCGAACGATTGAACTCATTCACAATGGCAGGTCCAACGTTGATCCCTGAAATATCACCAAGTTCTGGGTTGTAAAAAAAACCGCCGCCCTGAACGACAAAATTAGTTACTTTTCTGTGGATAATTGTGTTTTCGTAGGCACCAGAGTTCACATAAGAAAGAAAGTTAGCGACAGTTACCGGTGCGATATCAGCATACATCTCGAGCACGAAGCTTCCGGTGTCGGTGTCGACGCGAACTATCTCTGAAGCCAATGCCCCTTGAGCGAGGGTCGATATGACAACTACGACTGCCAGCTTTTTTCTCAAGCTGCAGTTTGTGAGTGCTTTAACGAATCTTGAAGGGTATCTGAGGTGAAGAAACGAGCGGAACGACATTTCTGATTTCCTTAAATGCAGTTAGCAAGAGTGATAAATGGGTGAATCTGATGCACTTGGCTAGCGTAAGAATTTTACAGCAGTGCGCTGAGCAAATTGTAACCGGAGTCACACTGATCAACTATTGCCGAAAGAGCGTAGACTCAGGGTGATGTTAAGTAAATTTGAAGAGGGTGCATGGAGCACGGTGTAAGAAGAGTACTTCGCGTTGTTTTGGGCGGTTTGTTAGGCCTTGGTATTGTCTTGATTCTAACGCTCGTGCTGCCAACGCCGCAGGGCCCCGAATCGAGTGCATCCCCGCGCTCTGGCTTCTTAGTTCAAGATGCCTCTGAAGACTTCTCCCTCGCGCGACTTCAAAATCAATTTCTATTCGCCGATCTTGATGCGCAGCAGTCGGCGGTCGCTGAGGCGCGTCTGCTCGGCGAGGTGGACGCCGACTTCGCACAATTTTATGCCAGCCTTTCAGGTGACGAACAGCGAAAGGTTGCGATTCGTCGTGCGCTCGTTCAGGCTCATCGCGAATTAACTGATTTTAGGTTGGCGCAGAGCATGGGTGTAATGAGTAGCAGACAAAGGGCGTATAAACCGGCTGCAAATTATGTGCTGTCGCGCCTTCGGCCCACACTCAGTCAAACCGAAATCACCGAACTCGAGACGCTTATGCGGCGCAACGCATGGGAGAAATTTAAGCCAAGCTATCGTGGGCAAGTCGAAATATTCGCGCGTCAGAATGGACTGGATTTTGCTGCGGGTGAGATCGATCATCTCGTTGCAACCCACTTTGAGAGCAGCTATGCACTGCTCAATCCACATGCTCTTGAAGAAACCTCTCAGCAAGCGCGGTTAAGCTTGCAGCGCGAGGCGTTGGAAGTAACACGGCGTGAACTGGGCGAAAATATTCCGCCTGCACAGCGCGCTGTGGCGGATAAATTCATCGACGCTCAACTGGCGGAGTTTGAGAGTCTGGCTGCACGGCTGGAGTGAGGTTTAATTTACGTCGCCGAGAAAGGCGAAACGAGGTACCAAACGTCCCTCAATCGTTATGTCTTCAAAAAACATTTGATAGGGCCTCACCCATAGCCCCTGTGCCCCATACAGCGCGCGATACAAAACCAGAGGCTCCTGCGTCTCGCTGTGGTGCACGACATCGATTACCTCGTAAAACTGTCCCTTATAATGTTGGTACCTACCGCGCTGTATTGAGGGGATAGTGATTTCTGGTTTGTCGCTGTTACTCTGCTTGCTCATAGCTTGCCTTCTGTAAATGCTACTAGTTCTTATTGACGCTCCTGTCTTGAGGGTGGAGACCCAACAGTCGCTTCGAATGGTGGTCCACGCCGATCACTGTCATTTACGTGTGGCGGCCCAGAAGGCCGTCTGGAGTTGTTATTGAGCGCCGGTGGCCTGCCATCGCGAGGTCCACGGCGATTAATAAATTCTACCGCGTTGCGGCGCTCCTTGGCGCTTAACTCGCTTAAGGTCTCAACTGTCTGTAGATGAGACAGGCGTTGGTAATCGTTGGCAGCGTCTCTCAGTTCGGCTAAAGCCGCGGCGAGCGCCTCTTCATCGAAAGGATCTTGGGTCATGAGCCTGTTCGATTCGCTCTGTGCTTTAAACAATCGTATGCGCGCTGCGCGTCCCTGCATTCCTCGTTCTCTGAGGCCGGCGCGGAGCTCTTCTTGACGCTCGGGTGTGAGGTCGCGAATGAGCCAGCTGATATTCGGTGGTAAGGGTCTCCCGATGCTCGCCTCACTGTTGATTAAATAGAATCGATAAGCGACGCCGCCGACCAAGAAAAGATTGATTGCGATCGAAATAAGCAACGCGACGATCAGACCGCGACGTCTATTGAGCTGTGTCATCTGATTTCGCCCTCGTTTTCTTCAGTTATTTCACCTTGGTTTGATATGTCCAAAAAAGACAACATAACGAGTTCGTCGTCCCACGATTCGAAGTTTGGTTCGCTTTTTGTGGTTAGGCCAAAATGGAAAAAATTGCCGATCACAATGCCGAGAACAAGCGGGCAGGCGGCGGCGAAAACCGGACGCCAAAGACGCCGGTGCTGTGGGTTGAGCCAATCGATCAGCGCATCGATGCTCCGCATGAAACCGTCAGATGCTGCGAGCTCTTTGCGGGGTGTCTGGGCATCCTGAGGGGGAAGCGATTGGTTTAGTACTCGCGATTCGATGCGCTCGTAGAGCATTCTTTCGTCCTGGCCGTCCATCGTGCTCGCTGCCGCGCGGGCTATCAGGGCGTCGAGGTCCTTGTCCCTGAGGAGTACTTTGCGATTATTGTCCTTACCGCTCACTGTAATGGGCCTCCATTTGTGTCCGTAAGCTGCGTTTAGCCCTTGCCATAAGTGATTCGAGTGCTCTCACTGATAATCCTGTGATGTCCGCCGCTTCTTTATTAGAGAAGCCTTGATAGTGGCAGAGCAGGAGGGCGCTGCGTTGTGTCTCTGGTAGTTTGCTTATCGCCATATTCAAAGCTGAAAGCTCGGAGTCTTTCTCGATCATTTGCTGAGAACTTGGTTCCTCTTTTGCCTGTTCGACGACTGCGTTACGCAGCGAGCGGTCAAAATTCGAATTGCTATCTAATTCCTCGTCGAATCGCTCGCCGAGCAACACACGTTGCTGCTTACGAAGCAAATCGATACAGAGGTTATGCGCAATGCGGTGGAGCCAGGTACTTAGTTTAGCTTTCCCAGGGTCCCATTTTTTAGCGTTAACCCAGAGCCGAAGAAATGTTTCTTGGGCAACGTCCTCAATATCGCGCCCGTTGCCGAGCATCCTCAATGAGTAGCGCGTGATTGCAGGCAGGTGTGCTCGGACCAGTGCGTCATAGGCCCGCCGGTCGCCTTGAGCGACTGCTGCCATCAGCTCTTCATCATTCATCGCGTGTCGTCTGTGTGGCTTTTGCCGAGCTAAATTTGAGTGCGGAGCCGCCGTTGCGTCCGCACTCAGTGCGCAAATTATCGCTGCTTATGAGCGCCATCTCTCGAATCGCCGCGCGTCGCAAACTCGGTCTTGGTTAGCGCGCCATTGTTATCAGCGTCGAGTGCTAAGAAATTCGCTTCCATCCACTCAGCGGCAGTGACCAATTGATCGCCGTTAGTATCTGCCGCGATGAAACGCGCTTCAATTTTTTGTTGCATCATAGCACGGCGTTCTGCCATTTTTTCGGCCCGCGGCTTTCGGTCTCCCTCTTTTTGAGTTTGCTTTTCGACACTAGGTTGGGGCGCTCTCTCTCCGCGCTGGGCCGGCCTCATCGACGGATTTTTTGGGTCTCGAACACCGGGACGAGGTGGTCTAGCGTTTAAAAACTCGTCGAGGGTTAAAACACCGTTCTCGTCGCTGTCTAGTCGGTCGATAATTGTCCTTTCACGAACTGAGAACTCATCGAAACTTAGTTTACCGTCACCGTTAGCATCCAACGTATCAAATGCCGCTGCCCCTTGGGCCGGCGGCGCATCTTGCGCATACAGCGAGGACACATTGAAAAGTGCTAGCGCGAAAGCAAGGCCAATTACCTTATTCGAGCTACGGGCGAAGCCATTGTCTGTCAGTCGATCTGTATTCTTTATCATTGTCGTGCTCCAAGTGAGTCAATTGTGGAAAGCGCCTTCGAAATCTTCTACGCAGCGATGCAACTTTTCCGTCGCAACTGATCTATACTCTTGGTCAAAATAATGTCACGTACCCTAAGGTATGCTTACAACTATGAAAACATTAAGAGTAAATCGAAGAGCCTTTATGCGCCGCGGCGCCACTGGCTTCGCCCTGTTTGCGGCCGGCGGCATTAAGGCGCAGGCGATTGGTATGAACTCCGGCGATGCTGCGCAGAAAAATACGGAACTGCTCGCAGCTATCGCTCGTCTGAGCGAGCTAGGGCCATTGCTGCCGCCAGATGAAAACGGCCTGCGCTTGCCTGCGGGCTTTCGGTCACGCATTGTTGCAAGAAGTGGTGTGGCGCCAAGCAAAAATTCAGAGGTCGTTTGGCATCGAGCACCAGACGGGGGTGCTGTGTTTCCAAGCGCTGATGGAGGTTGGATTTACGCCTCGAATAGTGAATTGCGCGATGCCGCTGGTGGCGTTCGCGCGCTGCGCTTTGACGCCAATGGAGAGATAGTCGACTGCTATAGCATTTTGGAGAATACGACGTCGAACTGCGCTGGCGGAGCGACGCCCTGGGGTACCTGGTTGTCCTGCGAGGAGCATGAGCAGGGATTGGTTTTTGAGTGCGATCCTCAGAAAGCAGGGAACGGCGAAGCAAGGCCGTTGCTTGGCCGATTCGAACACGAAGCTGTCGCAGTCGACCTTGCAAACGATCAGCTGTATCTCACTGAAGATCAGCGCGACGGTGGTTTCTATCGTTTTACCGCGACGCGCGGGCTGCCGGATTTAAGTGCCGGTCAATTAGAGATTGCTTCTGTGGTCCAGCGCGGGGATAGGCAGTATATCGAATGGCTTGCTGTGCCAGACCCTCTCGCAAGTGCCACGGCGACGCGACATCAGGTTGCGGGTTATCAGGCGTTTCGCGGTGGCGAAGGTATCGCCTATCACGACGGATCTGTTTACTTTACGACCAAGCGCGATAATCGGGTCTGGTGTTACGAGATTGAGTCCAGTGAATTACGAGTAATCTATGATATTAAAACATCATCCGACCCTGTCTTGGCGGGCGTCGACAATGTGACTGTGACCCCTCGCGGTGACGTCCTTGTTGCAGAGGACGGTGGTGACATGCAGCTCGTTGTGCTGCTGCCGTCCGAGGATGGCGAACAATTTGATGCTGTTCCGTTGCTGCAAGTGGTTGGGCACGATGCGTCGGAAATTACGGGTCCTGCATTCGATCCGAGTTATACACGGCTTTATTTCAGCTCGCAGCGCGGCGCCGAGGGTGCGAATGAGTTCGGCGTAACATTCGAAATTAGTAGGGTCTAGATGAGCATCGACCCACGCACGCATAAGCATGCCTTAGCTTTTATTATTGTCGTTGTATTACTTGATGCCATTGGTTTCGGCATAATTCTCCCCGTAACACCGAAGCTGATTATTGATTTGACAGGCATGGATCTGTCGAATGCATCACAGCTTGGTGGCTACCTCATGTTTGCCTATGCGCTGATGCAGTTCTTTGCCGCGCCAATTCTGGGTAATTTGGGAGACAAGTTCGGTCGTCGCCCAATCATCCTCTACTCCTTAAGCGTGCTAGCAACAGGTTACGCGATGATGGCCTTTGCGCCGACCCTGCTCTGGCTGTTTGCCGCGCGTATGGTTGCCGGTGCTGCGAGTTCGACCTTTTCACTCGCCTACGCCTATATCACCGATATCACTCCCGAAGAAAAACGTGCACAGCGCTTTGGCATGGTTGGCGCGGCCTTCGGCGGCGGCTTTATATTGGGCCCTGTCATCGGTGGCCTCTTGGGAGAATACGGCGCCAGGCTTCCTTTCATCGTGGCGGCGATTCTAGCCGCAGTTAATGTGGCTTATGGCTACCTCGTCTTAGGCGAATCGCTGTCGTTGGCGAATAGACGCCCGTTCGAGTTACGTCGGGCCAACCCGGTGGGGGCCTTGGTAGCGTTGCGGAAATACCCGTTAGTATCTGGTCTCGCACTCGCTTATTTCCTTTATATGCTAGGCCATTTATCGCTGCCGTCGACATGGACCTACTACACCATGGAAAAGTTCGCCTGGTCGGAATGGCAGGTTGGACTCTCGCTAGGCTATGCCGGTGTGTTTATGATTATCGTGCAGGCCTTTTTGATTCGTTGGGCTATTCCCAATCTTGGTGCTTACAAAGCCGGTTTAGTTGGCCTGTTGACTATGGCTATAGGATTCACAGGCTATGCTTTATCTACCGAAGGTTGGCAGCTTTACGGGTGGCTCGCGCTCGCGGCGCTGTCGGGTTTCGTGTCTCCAGCCTTCCAGTCGATTATGACCAGTCAGGTGCCAGCCAATGCGCAGGGCGAGCTTCAAGGCGCGTTAAGTAGTTTGAATAGTGTTACCTCGATTGTCGGCCCCTTGCTGATGACCAAGCTGTTCTCCACCTATACCGGTCTCGATGCCAGCTATTATTTACCCGGTGCGCCTTTTCTTGCTGCTGCGCTGCTGACTGTGGCAAGTCTTATTCTGTTCGTTCCTTTGGTTAGGCATTTTGGGCTCACGACGCTTGGCAGGCGCAATAGCGTGACGGCAAGCTAGACTCTAAGGAGGCGTGTGCTGGCGGAGGCATCGTGCTTGACAGTTTTCGGGCACGATGGTTATATCAGTGCAATCTGCAAGACCCGATTCAACGTCTAAAAACCAATTAAAACAACAAGGGATGAACTATGAAGATTCAATGGCTGCTTCCTGCAATCGCCGCGCTTGCCGTGGGATGTTCCCCAACTGATTCAGCCTCGACTGACGCCGGCGCGAATGCGGCGACGGCAATGGCCACGAGCAACGATATTCCGCGTACGCCAGCCGGTAAGCCAGATTTTAACGGTATCTGGCAGGTGCTTATGAATGCCAATGACAATCTAGAACCAGCGCCACCCAAGGCAGCCTATCAGCTTGTCCCTGGCGATTTTGTCCCTGTGCCAGCTCCTGAAATAGTCGCGATGGGTGCTGTAGGTGCTGTTCCTGCGAGCTACGGCGTAGTAGAAGGCGGGACCATACCTTATAAGCCAGAGGCGCTTGCTCGACGCGATGAAAATGCCGCCAACTGGCTTGCCAATGACCCCGAATTAAAATGCTATATGCCAGGTGTGCCGCGAGCGACTTATTTGCCGCATCCTTTCCAAATATTCCAGAGCGAGAGTGCCTTTTTTATCGCCTACTCGTTTGCCGGTGCGGTGCGCAATGTCTTTTTATCCGATCCGGGTGAGCCGCCCCTCGATTCGTGGATGGGTCAATCACATGGCTATTGGGACGGTGACACGTGGGTGGTCGAAGTTTCTGGCCTCGACGACCGTACCTGGTTTGACCGTGCAGGTAACTACCACAGCTATGAGCTCAAGGTCACCGAACGCTATACGCTCGTGAGCGAGAATGTGATCGAATACGAAGCTACGATGGAAGATCCACAGGTATTTGAGCGTCCTTGGACTATAAAGATGCCTATCTACCGTAGACTCGAGGAAGGCTATGAATTGCCCCAATTCAAATGCGTCGAATTTGTCGAAGAGATGATGTACGGGAAATACCGAAAAGGTCGCGAGTCTGAGCTAGGATTTTAAGACCTGTAACGCTGCGCTGCGGGCAATGCGAATTGAGTGCCCGCGGGGCTGTTAAATAGATACTTACCGATGCCTTGATTAGACGCACGAAAGCGTTAGAATAGGGCTAACACTGATGTTCAAGACTAGAGGGTCAAGGCTTTCTGGTTTCTGATTTCACAATAGGGTTATAAATATGAAAATCAAACTACTGGCTCTTGCCGCTGTTACCGCTCTTGGCGTTGCTGCAATCAAAACTCCTGCGGTTGCTCACCATGCTTTCTCAGCCGAATTCGATGCGAACCTGCCAGTAAGGCTCGGCGGTCCGATTACACGCGTAGAGTGGATTAACCCACACACTTGGATTCACCTCGATAACAACGATCCAGAGTCCACTCGCGACCCGGGTCCATGGATGGTTGAGGGCGGCACGCCGAACACGCTGCTGCGTCGTGGCATCAATCGCAACTCTCTTGTTTTAGGAACAGATATTGTCGTTACGGGCTACCAGTCAAAGGATCGCCTCTGCGAGCCGACTTGCCGCGCTAATGGCCGCGACATCACATTCCCAGACGGACGCAAACTCTTCATGGGTTCTTCGGGTACTGGCGCGCCACGCGATGGCTCAGACGAGACAGAGCAGTAAGATCTAGGCGTTTTTCGCCAACAAAGTCTCAGCTAAACAAAAACCCACGGCGATTACTCGGCGTGGGTTTTTTTATACCTTGAAATCTAGACTAGGGTTGAAAGGCGTGTTGTTCGCCTTTTTAAGGCGCGCTGATAGCGTCGATGCTGCGCTCATAATCGCCGCCGTCCCTAAACACAGTCGAGGCGTAGAAATAGCCGGCTGCATTCAATGTGACTGTCACCTCGCGCCCACTGCGGTTTTCCCAGAACCACCCATGTATTCCCGCAAAGGGCGCGTGGAAAGAGCCGGTTTGTGCGACGTCGTTGTCTTGTTTAAAGCTCTGCACGCCTTCCTCGCCGAGACCAGCCGGCTCTGCATGCATGTCGTAATAAACGACACCAGTAGACTGCCAATCGAAGACCATTGGGGCGTCAAGGTCTAGGTGGTATTTATACTCAACCGATTGAAAGGGTTCTAGGATGAACTCTACCTTGTCTTGGCGGTAGCCTTCGATTTGCTCCTCTAGAGGATTTTCGCCATTAGCGAGGGCATTGAGCCCCAGTAAGGCACCCGTGCCTAATGGATCACTGCCGTATTCTGCTGGGAGGATTGCAGCAACAAAGACTAAGGTCGCCACAACAATGGCACCCACGGTCGCAAGGATTATGCTACGCGGGGAGTAGCCGGTTAACTCCGTTGGGTTGTGTTTGTGGTTGTTCATTCGTTTCCCTCGAAATCATTGCCAGTTAAATTATGAGGCTTGATTTGAAATGTATTTAGGGCGGCAGAGTTCCCAGCTGAAGGCCTCGCTGGACTGCAAAGAAGCCTGCTTTCACGAAGCGCTCTTTATAAGAAGTGCTCTTTATAAATAGCTCGTTAAGAAATAGCCGCTGAGCTGGTAAAACGTCAGTAACATCCCGCTCGCCATCAGCACCGTGTTGGTGGCAAACGCATGTCGCAAATAGCTCCCCGTTGTTCGCCACAGTGTGAGCACAATGAATACGCCGGAGAGCGCTAAGATCTGACCTATTTCGACACCCATATTAAAACTGATGATATTCGTGACTAAGCCATTGTCTGAGAGCGAAAATTCCTGAAGCTTGGTGGCAAGACCTAATCCGTGGAAAAGCCCGAATACGAAAACGGCGAGCCGAGTATCTAGAGTAAATCCGAATAGACGCTCGAACCCCCCGAGATTTTCAAACGCTTTGTAAACAATCGAAAGTCCAATTATCGCATCGATGAGGTAGGCGTTAACCTGTAGTCCACCCAACACGCCAGCTAGCAGTGTAATACTGTGCCCCACCGCAAATAGGGTGACATATTTGATGACATCGACAGGCCTATAGAGGAAAAAAATAACTCCGACCAAAAATAAGAGATGGTCGTACCCCGTCACCATGTGTTTTGCCCCTAGATAGATAAAGGGGCCTATCGCCGGACCGTTGATCGAGGCCACAAAACTCGCGTCGCCACCTTCGATAGAATGCGCGAGCGCAAGACTTGTGGCGCATGCAGAGACCACTCCTACCGCGCAGCGCTGAAAAAAAACAGGGCGCCTAATATTCGCTCGATTTGCCGATTTATCAACGAGCAACGTATTCTCTCCAAACAGAAGGCAGACTAGTCGGACTCGACAAAGCGGTTCACGATGTCGGGATTATAAGCCTGATGACAGGCGGAGCAGACGCTATAGAGCTGCGCGCCAGCTTGGAAAAATTCTTCTTCGTCTTGGGCAGCTGCGGCATCCATGGCGCGTAAAGCAGCGTCGCTTAGTCCTTGCGAATAGATCATCCATGCATCGTTGTCCTCGGCTCTGCCAGGAAGTGCGAGCATATTGCCTGCCTCGACCACGATCGCCGCCTGCGCGCGGACATAGGCCCAACCCGCGTCAGTGGTCGGGTAGAGTTCTTCGTAGCCCGATGCATCGAGCACCCAACCGCCGGAATCCCAAAGAATATCCGACGCAGGTTCTATGATGAGTGCCATGAGTTCTTTATTAGTCAGCGTGGTGTTGTAGAGAGCGGCGGTTTCATCTGCTTGAGACGGCTCGTCTGGTGCAGAGCAGGCGGCCAAACTTGCTGCCAAAATTAACGACGAAATTGTCTTGGCGAACATGCTTAGGAGGCTCGATGCATTCATAATGTGTACCTGTTAGTCTTTAGTAACCAAAGCGGTGTAGTTAAAGTGAGAAGGCCAGAGTGAATAGTCTACTCGAATTAATAGTCTGCCCTAATTAGATAAATGCTGCTACACGCAATCTGAATAAACGCACATCACTTTAATGGCCAATAGACGAGGAATAGGTAGTGAGTTTCTACGAGAGTAAACCAATAGCCCAACCCTTCGCTCAAAGGTTGCGCGCTTTATCGCTGGCGCTACTCCTACTATTAATTGCCGCTCCCGTGCTCGGGGAGGTTTTTGTCATGCCAACCCCCGACGCAGGGTTGCAACCGCGATTGGTCACCTCTTCCGACGGTAGCGTCCATCTCCTCTATTTCAAGAAAAGGCTCAGCGCGCCGAGTGCGCGTGAGGGCAATCTTTATTATCGAGAGTATCTACGCGAGGAACGTCGGTTCGGGTTACCGGTCAAGGTGTCTAGCAGCGCATTTGATCTGCAAACATTCGCTATTGCTCGGGCCTCTATGGCGATTGGTGGTGACGGGCGCGCGCACGTAATCTGGTATTTGCCACGCGAAAATCGTTACTACTACTCTCGCTCTGATAGTGAACGGTCGCAGTTTGAGGTGCAGCGTTCGCTTGTCTCCGATTATGTCGAAGGGATCGATGCTGCAGCAGATATCGCAGCAGAGGGCGATCAGGTGGCGGTCGTTTGGGGCGCCGGCGCATTGAGCGCTGAGCAAGAAAGAACTGTCTATGCGCGTTTTTCGGATAATAATGGCGAAAGCTTTAGCCCCGAGCAACGTGTCGGCAATACAGACCTCGGCGCCTGTGCCTGCTGTTCACTGGCAACCGAATTTGACGCCCGCGGAAGATTATCAATTGCATATCGTTCTGCGATAGGAGGGGTGGGGCGTCACATGCAATGGCTCACGCTTTATGCCGATTCTCCGAGCCTTGCGACGGCGAACGAGGCCCTACGCGGAGATTATTCGCCATTGCAGCCTTTGCAGGAATGGGAAATGAGTTCGTGTCCGCTGAGTACGAACGACTTCGCGGTGGACAAAAATGGAGCGCTTTGGGCAGTGTTCGAGACGGCGGCGCGGATTGTGCGACTAAAAAGCGGTGGCGCTGCGGAAGCCGTCCAAGAGCCGGAGTTAGAAACTCGGCAAAAAAACCCGAGCGTAGCCGTTGCTGCTAGCGGCGCCGTGCTAACCGCATGGGGTGAGGCGATTAGCCACAGCAAGGGAGGCCAACTTCGCGCACAGCTCACAGGTGAGAACGGCGATGAAATCGATTGGACTCTTGATGCGCAGATCACGATACCTAATTTTAGCTTCCCCGCCGCAGCGGCGATCAGCGACGATGATTTCTTGCTGCTTTGGTAGCGCGATCCAGAAGGTTGCCATCGGCGGACTAGGTGCTAGCCAAAGCGTTTATCCCATTGCTTAAATCGAGCGCGGCAATACGCGTCGAGCTGCTCGTAGGTGCTAAAGAATAGTTCGCTGCCCTCAGGAATCGACTCATCGAGCTCGCAGAAGTCGTTGCTATAGTCTCGGCAGACTTCAGGTCTTTTTTCATAGATCCCACAAAAACCGCCAGGCTGCAGATGAGCGCAGCGAGATTCGATGTGTAAGAACCAACCGTCGGAGTCTTTGAACAAGTTAATTCCCTCATGCGCGACCTGCCAGAGCAAATGATCGAAATCGCTTTTGCCACGCGGCGTAGGAATCCGCTGGTTTATCGAGTTGCAACAAATCGAACGAGTGCAGCGTCCGCATTTGTTATCAACACCGGAACTTGCAGGTTGCGGACTCGGCATAAGGTCTAAAACGGGAACGCTAGTGACTACTGTTTTTCTGGTCATCGACTCGTGAGTGCTCTGCTAGGGAATTTACGGCACGATTCTAACATCTCCGGCGCACCAATAAACCTGCCGCCTCTTGGGAGTTACTCGGGGATTACGAGTCTCCCGTGATTCTATTTTTAAGCATGAGTCTGAGTTCGATGCGCTTCAATTCGCGGAGCATTTCGAATTTTAGCATTTGCTCGAATGCGATTAGTTTTATTAAGGTAAAGACAAACATGCAGGCGATTAATCCAAGTGCCCAATCGAGAGATGAATCGATTCCTTCAGAGGCGAGATAGCTTGTCAGGCAGTAAATAAAGAGTGCAAGAGTGGCAAGCCCGAGCACCCATAAATAGTAGGTGATCCAAGCTTGGCGGCCGTGAAGGCTCGCCTTGAGGAGGTCAAAGTAGCCTTCTCCGCGATCTATCAGTTCTATTTCTTTCTGCAAGTTTGAATCGTGTTCTGCAAGCGTTGCTCGGATTTTTTGATCGAGTGAGTCAAGGTTGTTCATGGCAGCATCTCCTGATTCGTGAAGTAACACTGTGCACCCTGACAGGGAAAATTTTATTGATCGAGAGCAAGGTTGAGTCTGTTGCCTAATTGCTCTAGTTGGTTTAGCTTCAAGACTTAGTTTTATAAGACTGTAAACGGTAACCAAGTTCGTAAGAGAAATAAGAAAAGAGAGCTTACTATGAAAAGAACAAAGCCACGATTCTCTCCCGCATCTTTGCCTGAGTCATCCTCTGCGGCTTTTGCCTTACTCTGCGCTGGATTGCTCTGGTCAGCGGTCGCTGCTGCTCAGGACTATGAACCTCCGCGTACGCAATCGGGAAAGCCCGACCTGCAGGGTTACTGGACAAATGCATCGCTAACACAACTTCAGCGCAGCTCCGATTATGATCGCTTGGTTATACCGGCGAGCGAGATAGAAGACTTCACGCGTAACCATCACCAAAATGTCAGACAGGCAACAGACGATGGTCTGGTACAAGGCGAACTCCTCGACGGCTCGGACTTGGGTAAAGGGCGTGGTTATAACGCGTTTTGGGTCGATCCTGGCACGCGGTTCGGCATTGTCAAAGGCGAGGCGCGCACCTCTTGGATTGTAGACCCCGCCGACGGACGCATCCCCTTTTCGGATGCAGGCAATGCTATTCGACGCGCGAATCGGGCACAATTTTCGGGCAATGATGGCCCAGAGGGACGCGCATTAGGGGAGCGCTGCATTATCGGCTTTGGCAGCACCGGTGGTCCGCCGATGAATAATGTTCTCTACAACAACATGTACCAAATAGTGCAGACCGATGATTATGTAATGATCCTCGTTGAAATGGTCAATGATGCGCGCATTATCCCGCTTAGTGACTCGCATAGACCCGCTGAGCACCAGCGCTGGCTCGGCGACTCGATAGGACACTGGGAAGGCGATACGTTGGTTGTTGAAACTGTCAATTTGCATCCGCAGCAGGCGCCACGTAATTCTGCGCCTTTATCCGCCGAGGGGAAAATTATAGAGCGGTTCAGTCGTTATTCGGATGATCAAATTCTCTATACATTCGAGGTCTCTGACCCCGTCTATTACACGCAAGACTGGCGCGGTGAAATGAGCCTGAATGCGTCGGAGAATAAGCTCTACGAGTATGCTTGCCACGAGGGGAACTACGGGCTTCTCGGCATTCTTGCCGGTGCTCGACGAGCAGAGGCTGACGCAGCGGCCGAGGACTGAATCTAGTCTTCATCCCAAAATTGGGTCATCTCCATAAACATGAAGGAGGCTGACCAGGTGATTAGGGAAAGGCCTGTAATGGCCTCGACCCCCGCAAGAAAGCGAAGGCTTCCCTGCGGAGCGATGTCGCCATAACCGACCGTTGTGTAGTTGGTAAATGAGAAGTAGATGCTGTCGACGAGACTTCCATCGAAACTTCCTACTAAGTTTCCGAAGTCCCCGTGTCTCACCATAAAGAAGAAAGCGAGGCCAAACAGACAAACCTCAACAATGTGCGCGCAGATAGTCCCAAAGACACCGATCAGGACGCGGAGCCGGTGTCTGATTTGTAGCCTTGGAATCAGAATGGAAAGCACGCGTAGCATTTCATAGTGAATTACTACGGCGACCGCAACGAGAGTGCTGTTAATTGCTAGGGCTATAATCATAAGAGTTAAGTCAGCGGGTGGTGAATCTCGATACAGAAGCTGTTGCCTCAATGGATGATCTCTTCTTGTGGATTTAGCATACTACGAGGGGGCTTCCGTGTAATCCCGCTCTTTCATTCTCACGCTTGGGGCGAAGCTATGAGCATACATCCCTGCAGTGTAATTTCTAAACTCTTGCCTGGAGCAACGCTTTTCGCCCCGTTTCGTCTAAGGTTTGCTCTCTTTCTCTTGTTGGCGCTTTTTTGTAATTTTTCTGCCGTGGCGCAGAATGCGTCTGTTGAAAGCGATGCGGCGCTTTACATGGCTCAGATCGAGGCGCTCGAATCCGAATTCGGCCCCTTTGATAGCCGACTGCTCGAACCTTTGGCCGGATTGGCGGAGCTTCAGTTTGAGCAAGGGGATTTTGAGGACGCGGCAAGCTCGCTAAGACGGCGATTGCAAATCACGCGGAACACATTTGGCTTCGAGGATCCACGCCTTCTCCCCTTGGTGGATTCACTGGTGCGGACTGAGATCGCCAGATCCAATTGGCAACAGGTCGCAGATTATCTAGACCTTAGAAGTCAGATTTACATCGGGTCCTTCGACGAAATTCGCCTTGAGGAAGAGAAGGGAGAAGTGTTTAGCCCGAAGGATAACTCTGCGCGCATGGCGCTCGCTAATGCGCTTGTCCTCCAGTCGGGCTGGTTAGTACAGCAGGTTGCCCTAACACCCACTCGGGCGGCTATTGACAGCTTTTTCGACGCGCGAGAGATAGATGATCGGCTATTCGATCTTTCAGAGGAGGTAGTTAATCGCCTCGAGTCGCTGTCAGGCTATGGCGATCCGGCGGCAGAGTATCTCCTGCTTACTCAATGGCTCCCGCTAATGTACCGCCGGTCGTACAACGATTTCGCGCTTGTACAACTGCTTAATGCGCGGAGCGGTTTTTCCTACGACACCATTGATCACTTAGTCCGGCGCGAAGGCGGTGCGCTCAATAAACTGAGTTCGCCGGGCCTTTCTGCGCGCTCTGTAACCGGACCGATGAGCAGAATTCCTCTCTTGGAGAGAGGCGATCCGATTGGTGTGGGCTATCTGCGTGACGGTTATTTCGGTGTTCGGGCGATGGATGCGAGATTAACCGAGTTTCTTGAGCGTCAACTCGCGGCGGGTGCGAGCAATGGCGAGGTCGCTCTGACGAGGCAGGCGCTCGCCGCGAGCAAGATTTACCGGGGTGATTACCAACTATTGCAGAACCGCGGTTCGGGCACTCGTGAGTATCGCGAGGCACATGAACTGCTCCTCGCATCAGGGCTGACTGAAGACGAGGTAGACGACTACTTTGCGCGACCCGCCCTCATTCCATCGACTGAACTGCGACTCACATTTGAAGATCTTAAGGCCGACAATCCTAACGGTGAATGCCTTCCTGTTTTCACCGCACTCAGCGACCGGCTTGCAACGCTTGCAGCGCCGGATGTGAAGTCGCCCGCGTGGAACATAGAGTTGCCGCACGCCGAAATCACTGCGCGCTTCGATGTGTCGCGAAGGGGAAAGGCTACTAGCGTCAAAATTGACGACGCTGGCGCTGAGGACGCGAGGCTGCGCCGCGCTGTGAATAGAGCTATTAAGGATTTTCAGTTTAGGCCAGCAGTAGTGAAGGGGCGCACTCAGAGATTGCGCGACCAATGCATGCGGGTGCGCGTTCCAATTCTCGACTGATCCCCAGTTGGCAGGGATATACCACCTTGCTAGACTCGCTCGCCTGATGATCGAACTAAGACACATACAAAAAACGTTCGACGGCGGCGCGAGCTATGCCGTCTTCGACACCTGTCTCACCATTGCGCGTGGTGAACTGCTTGCCTTAATTGGTGAGTCAGGCAGTGGCAAGACTACGACGCTTAAAATGATCAATCGCCTCGAAGAGCCGACCGCCGGGCAGGTACTGGTCGCGGGCCGCGATGTTTTGGAGCAAAATCTGCAGGAATTGCGCCGGAATATCGGCTACGTTTTTCAGGGTGCAGGCCTCTTTCCGCACCATAACGTGGCAAGAAATATCGCCGCTGTGCCTGAGTTGCTCGGTTGGTCGAAAGAAGTCATTGAGGCTCGAAGCAGAGAAGTCTGCGCTCTCGTCGGTCTGCCGTATGATGACTATGCATTGCGAATTCCCTCAGAGTTGTCCGGTGGTCAGCAGCAGCGTATCGGCGTCGCACGGGCGCTTGCGGCGCGCCCCGATGTGCTCCTTATGGACGAGCCATTCGGCGCACTTGACCCGATCACGCGGGCTGGGCTGCAAGAGGAATTTCGTCGCATCCAGCAAGAGCTCCAACTGACCGTTGTGCTCGTCACCCATGACATAACCGAAGCGATGCTAATGGCTGATCGAATCGCAGTGATGCAGGGTGGTGAGCTTATTCAGGTGGGGACAGCGAGTGAACTGCTTAATCATCCTGCTCATGACTATGTCACTCAGCTAATGGAAATGCCGCGTCGCCGTGCCGAGCGCCTTGAGCGCGTGATGCGAGCGGCGGAGTGATAACATGAATCCTGTGTTACGCGAACAGCTTCTGCTATTGCCGGAATATCTACAGGGTCATCTCGCGTTGACCTTCGCCGCGCTCGGCGCGGGTATTGCGGTGAGCGTGCCTCTTGGAATTATCGCATCGCGATCGCCACGCATTCGACATCCGCTTCTTGCTACGGTTAGCCTCATTCAAACAGTACCAGGACTCGCGATACTCGCGCTTGTCGTCGCGATGTTGGGCGGCCAGATTGGTTTTTTGCCGGCGTTTATTGCTCTCACCCTTTATTCGATGTTGCCAATTATGCGCAATACGGTGAGCGGTCTCGAAGGCGTGCCAGCCGATGTGGTTGAAGCTGCGCGCGGAATTGGTCTTTCTCCTAGGCAGCGGTTGTGGAAAGTAGAGCTGCCCCTAGCACTGCCGGTAATCGTTGCGGGAATCCGCACAGCCGCGGTGTGGACCGTCGGCATGGCGACGCTGTCTACATTGGTCGGCGCGAGTAGTTTTGGTAACTATATTTTCATCGGTATTCAGACACGCAATCTCACCGCTGTGACTGTTGGTAGCCTCGCCGCCGCGGGACTTGCAATATTACTCGATACCCTTATCGGCAGCCTGCAATGGATTGCCGAACGCCGTGCGATTGGTGTAGGTCTGCGTGAGCTGCGTAGGGCGTTGGTGCTTTCAATAAGCCTCACCTTCGCCTTCGCCGTGGCGTTACTGGTGACCCTAAAGCCTGCCCCCAAGCCAGACTTTGTTGTGGGCGGCAAGCCATTCACCGAACAGTATATTTTGGCAAGCGTCTTGGCAGATCGATTAACGGCCGCAGGCTTTATCGTCGATCAGAACATCGGCATGGGATCGGACGTTATCTTCGATGCAATCGGCGCGGGGACGGTCGATCTTTATGTCGAATACTCCGGCACGATCTGGGGCAGCTACATGCGCCGTGAGGGGAATCCCGGGCGAGAAGAGATAACTGATATTACTCAAGCCTTTGTCCGTGAACGGGGATTAAATCCGGTGGGCCTCGCAGGGTTTCAGAATCGCTACGCGCTTGCTATGCGAAGGGACCGTGCCGAGGAGTTGGGTATTGTAAGCGTGCAAGACCTCGCGCCATTGGCAGGCATACTCAGCGCTGGCGGCGACCTCGAGTTTTTCGGGCGCTCGGAATGGAAACGATTGCAGAGCCTCTACAACCTCGATTTCGCACAGGAACTTACCTTCGACGCGGCGCTAATGTATACCGCTGTAGAGGCCGGGCAGGTGGACGTCATTAGTGCCTATTCAACCGACGGCAGAGTCGCCGCCTACGACCTGGTGCTGCTGGAAGATCCGCGGCAGGCGCTGCTCTCGTACGATGCGATGCTATTGGCTTCGAGCGCTGCCGCGCAGGATCCGCGCGTCGCTGCAGCGCTGGCGCCGGTGCTCGGCGCGATTGGTGACGAGGCGATGCGCGAAGCGAATAAAATGGTTGATGTTGAGGGCCGTCCGGTTTCGGAGGCGGTTGCCTACCTGCAGGCGATTATCGATAAATCAAAATAAAGGAGAGGCGCCCCGAGCACTGCCTCTCTCTTGTCTTTCTTTGGTCTTTCTTTTGTCTTAGTCGGCGTGCAGAGCCAGCCAAGCGCGCATCATATTGGTTACGACATCAGGCTTGTCATGGTGAGGCCAATGACCCGCGCCTGGCACTGTGACTAGAGTCCAGTCTTGATCAAGCTCGTCCCATGTATCATTCAACGAGTCCGGCAGTAGGGCTGTGTCGTTCATGCCATGAAATTGCAGCACCGGCATCTGAATTCGGGGTAAATCAACGAAGGCGCCTGATGTGTAGGGCTCGCGCGGAAAATTAGCACGGTAGTAGTTCATCATCGCGTCTGCGCTAGACCGCTCGAAGGCTTCGAGATAGATCTGCTGCAAAACCTCATCGCCCCGCGAAAGCGCCATGGCAAGCCCTTGGGCCGAAATAGATTCGTGGCTGTTAGGGCGTTGGAAATTGCGCGCATAGGTTGAATTTTTATGCTGTTGTTCCATTTTCGCGAGTTCGCGGGCGAATCCTTTGAGGTGGGGAAGGTTCATAATTACTAGATGGCTGGTCATTTCTGGGCGCCACGCGGCAAAGCTCCAGGCAATGCCGCCCCCCCAATCGTGACCGACGATTATCGCGCTTTCTTGACCCTCATTGCGGATCACAGAGGCGACATCCTCGATAAGTATCTGCATGTCGTAGTTTTCGACGCCGGAAGGTTGATCGCTGAGGTTGTAGCCGCGAGTATCCATCGCAGCAACGGTGTAATCAGATGACAGCCCTTGCATTTGATGTCGCCACGAATACCAAAAATCGGGAAATCCATGGATAAAAACGATGAGAGGTCCAGACCCCATCTTCGCGTAATGGATTTTTGTCCCATTGTTTTCAGCGTAGCTATGCACAACCTCGTCGCGGATATCCTGCGCTGCCGCGAGGGGCGATAGAATGGATAAGGCGATAAAGAAAAGCGTTACGGCGCCTGTCACTCCGCGGCTGTTCGCGCGCTTGATTTTGTTGGCATTGCTATACATGGCTGCGTTCATAAACCCCTCGGATTGACCAAGTGATGCCCTTGGTAACTTTAGTTATCGACTCGCTAGTGCTGTGTTAATTTTGGTCAAAGTTCAAGCTGCGGAATCGAATACGGCGAATCGGCGTCTATTGCCTGGCGCAGTGAGAACACGTTGCCGTCAATGTCATGTGCGTAGGCCTGCCAGAAATCACCAAGCTTGATCGGTGCGCTCACAAATTCGACGCCGAGTTCGGTCATGCGCGCCACCTCGGCATGTATATCGCCGGCTTCGATAGAGAAGCTATAGCCAAAGTCCGTTACCCCGCGTTTACCGCTATATTGCTCGGTCACAGGATTTCGGTATTGCCAAAGTTCGATCGTTTTGGAGCGCTCGTTCATGCGGAACCACGAGGCTAGTAGTGACAAATTCTCGATGCCCGTGATCTCGCCCATGCGCTCGTTATTGACGTAATCGCCATCTCGGTAGGGCGAAAAAGCGAGTATCTTTTCATAGAAATCGGTCAGTGCGACGATGTCATGGGTGACGAGAGCGACTTGCGTCATCCATGAATTATAGCCTTTCTCCGCCCAGCGCTCGTTGTAGGCGCCTGATTGCAGCGGCCCCTGATCTAGCTGTTCGAGTTCAATCATGTTGCCTTCGGCATCGTAAGCGTAAGCATAAGTGACGCCATAGCCGCCGAGATCGATTGGTTCACCTCCGGTCGAGAGTATGTCTGCACCGGCCGCTTTGAATCGGTCAAAGGCCGAATCATTCGATGGCGACTGGAAGCAGGTGTGGGTCATGCCCGGTCCCTGAGCTGGCATACGAGTAAGTGGTTTATCTGCGTTATGGCTGAACGCGTTTAATTCGAACAACATGTTCGGCGCCTCGAGAACGACGGTTTCGTAGCGAATATTAGGCATGCCGAAGAGTGTGTCAGCCTCAGGACCGCTTACGGTCTCGCGGCGAATAATTTCATAGCCGGTGACACCTTGATAAAAAGCTACGGCGGCATCGAGATCGCGCACTGATAACGCAATATGATTGATGCCGAGCAGCGTAGTTGGCGAATCTGCAATTGTCGAATCAGGGTCGATTTCATAGCCGAGGACGTTACCGGCCTGAATCGCTAGCGCGACGGCTGCTGCGATTGCTGGCGAAAAGCGGAAGTTTTTTACGTGTATAATCGGTGCATCTGACATCAAGGGTTCAACTTTTTATTGTTTAATCGAATAAACGAGCAGCATATTACCTGGCTGCTCGCCCCATTTTTCATATCCTGAGGTGACATAGACGGAGCCACCAGCAATAACCGGACCGTCTGCTTCAATGGCGCCGCCGAAGCCGCGAACGCCGTTAATGTCGCCAAATTCTTGTACCGTATTGGTCTCCCATAGAATCGCGCCAGACTCAGCGTCGAAAGCGCGCAGCATGCCATCGAGTCCGCCGGCAAAGACAAGCCCGGGTGAACTGCTGACGGCTGCCGAAATGCCTTGGAAACAAAGGAATTTCGTCTCAGGACAAACATTTGGCAGTTTATTTCGCCACTCGATTGCGCCGCTAGCGAGATCCAGCCGGTGAATACCTGGCTGGCCTTCGCCCACGTTATACGGATTGTTGGTGGGCAGGTCAGAGACGCCAACGAACAGTCCTTCGCCGTCGCTGCTCATGCCATAGTGAATGCCGCCCATCGTGCCACCGCTGCCAGCGCGGGTCTCCCAGATAAGCGCGCCGTCTGCGTCAGGATCTAGCGCGTAGACCATCCCAGATTTCTGCCCCACAACGAGTAAGTCTCGGCCTGATTTGCTTTCGATTAGCAGTGCCGCTGCGCCAAAATCGAAATCAGGACCCTTCTCTTCTGGACAATTAAATCCGCCCGTCGAGCAGGCGCCGTTCCAAGCATCGTTTGTCGTGACTTGCCTAACCCAGCGTCGCTCGCCCGAATGGAGATCTATCGCGATGACGGCATCGCTCGTAGTGGTGGCAGGCGAGGAATAGTTCTCGCCAGTCGTCGCATACACAAGGCTGCGTTTGATATCAATTGTAATTCCGGACCAAACCGGAGCGCCCGACGGGCCCTGCATTTGAGTCCCGGCGCGGTTTTTGCTCGTTGGTTGCGGCGGGGGAGTAGTGAAGTGAGTCCAGAGAATTTCTCCGGTCGCGATACTCAGGCCGACCACGGCGCCGCGGAAACTGCAGCAACTGTATTCGTTACGTGAGGCTGCGATGATTTCAAGAGACGAAACGGGGACTACTAAAATCCCATCAGCCACCGCGGTGGCCCCGGTGATTGTTGCGAGCCGATGCTCATGTACGGAAGTTTTCCAGCGAAGCTCGCCTGTTTGCGCATCGACCGCATGCGCATTGGCAGCGAAGTCGCCAAACAGTAATGTTTCCGGCCTTCCCTGCGCGTCGAGATCCAGAATAACGGCGCTGCGCACTTCGGCCTCGGCATCGTAGGTCCAAATCGGGCAGCCGTTTCTCGCGTCCAGCGCATAAACAACGCCTTCTTGACTGCCTACAAACACCGCCTCGGGTGTTACGAGCGGCTGTGATCTAGCACGTGTTGCGCCGGGAAAGGCGAAGGCCCAGTCAAGGGTGAGCTCGCCGACATTGTCTGGTGTTAACAGGGTTTCGCTATATTGATGCCGTGAATTATTGACTCCTGCGCCCCACCCATTCCACAGCGGTGGTTGGTCGAGGGGAGCGCCAACTGCCAACGATGCGGAACAGTCGAAGGAAACCGGCTTGGTCACGCTCTCATTGAAGCGTTTGCCCGTCAGGAAGAAGGCGACATCGCGCTTTTTCGCGCGTGTTAGCGGCATACCTTGGGTCGCCATGATTCCCGATTCGAGAGACTCAACAATGTGCTCAGGCGAAAACAACGCCAGCGCGCTTCGCCGAGGCGCCTCTAGAAGCGCGCCTTCGTGGCAACCGGCGCAGAGAAGCGCGTAGTCTGATGCTCCCGCGTTACGAGCAGCGTCGTCGTCAGTTTGAGCGTTCACTGCTGTAAATGGCAGCATCGTGAAGTATGAGGCTAAGGCTATCAGCTTTATTCTCGCGCTTTGACGAGTAAAGCGGGGCATCGCGGGCGGAGTATATGACCGGCTTTTCAGCATTTCGAGCGACCCTATTGAATCGAGCGTGAGTAGTTTATATAGACTAAGAACCCTATCGGACTAGGCAAAAATGTCAATCGTGGCGCGAGTCCTGATAGACTTCGCTAACAAGAGCGTCAGCGAATGCTTAGAAAGCTGCAAAAAAAAAGAAAGATAAGAAGATGCGCGTATGACTAATCAAGAACTAGTGCTGACTCTGACGAGCTGTGTATTTTTCATGTCTCTTGTGGCGTGGATAGCCTATCGACAGACCCGCGGGGAGGTAGCTACCCGGGAGGGATATTTTCTCGCCGGCAGGGGGCTTAGCGCAGTCTTCATCGCGGGGTCAATGTTGCTCACCAATCTATCGGCGGAGCAACTAATTGGCCTCAATGGTTCTGCGTACGGATTCAATCTCAGTAGTATGGGTTGGGAAGTGACAGCCGCGATATCCACAATCGCGATGGCGTTTTTGTTTTTGCCCCGCTACCTCGCGGGCGCTTTTTCTACCTTGCCCGAATTTCTCAACGCGCGGTTCGATAGCGACGTGCGCCGCGCGTCGGTTGTACTGTTCATGGTTGGCTATGGCTTTGTCACTATTCCTTCCGTGCTCTATTCAGGGTCGATTGCCGTCCTGCAGCTTTTTGATATTCCGGCTATTACAGGGCTCGCCTATTCCCATGCTTTGGCGGTGACGATTATTGCGATCGGGAGTATCGGGGCTATTTATGCTGTTTTTGGAGGGCTGAGAGCGGTCGCCGTGTCCGACACTCTCAACGGTGTTGGTCTACTTATAGTTGGCATTGCGGTTCCACTGCTCGGCCTTGCCGCGCTCGGCGACGGCAGTATCTTGGCGGGTCTTACAGTAGTCACCACAACCGACACTGACAAGCTCAACGCCATCGGCTCGGCGAGTGATCCAACACCCTTTGCTACACTGTTCACCGGCATGATTTTCGCTAACCTCTTCTATTGGTGTACCAACCAATATGTGATCCAGCGAACACTCGGTGCGCGCAGCTTGGCAGAGGGACAGAAGGGGGTGCTTTTTTCCGGATTTTTTAAGGTTTTGGTGCCCTTTTTGATGATGCTGCCAGGCGTTATTGCCTACCATCTCTATGGCCCGGAGCTCGCGTCGATCGACCTCGCCTATCCCGCGCTCATTCGTGATGTGTTGCCGGTTTATGCGAGCGGTTTTTTCTTGGCCGTATTGCTGGGGGCGGTTTTTAGTTCATTTAATTCGCTCCTCAATAGCGCGGCAACCCTCTTTTGTCTCGATGTGTATGTGCCGTTCAAGGAGCGACTGAATCGCGGAGAGAAGGTGACGGATTCGCAGCTTGTACGCGTCGCAAAGTGGGCGAGCGTGGTAATTGCACTCTTTTCTTTTGTGGTAGCGCCTTTACTGCAATTTGCCCCCGATGGCCTCTGGCAGATCATTCGTATTTTTACCGGTTTCTACAACATACCGATAATCGCGATCGTAATTGTAGGACTGTTCACGCGTCATGTGCCGGCTCTCGGTCCGAAGCTGGTTATCGGTTTTCATCTTATTGCCTACGGGCTTTTGCAGTTTGTCTTTAAGGAGCAGGTGGCGATCCATTTTCTGCATCTCTACGCTATTTTGTTTTTCATCGAAATCGGTATCATGCTCTCGGTTGGATACTGGCTGCCGCGCGTTGAGTTATGGACTTACACAACCGCGAGTCGCGTCGATATGAGTCCATGGCCACTGGCAGTTCCCTGTGCGGTGACTCTCTTCTCCTGTGTCGTTGCGCTTTATATTACCTTCTCGCCGCTTGGGCTTGTTGGTGCAGGCAGCGCAGCGTACGAACCGATTTTAGGTTTAGTATTTGCGCTGAATGCGGCGGTTTGGTGGCGTAGTCTTCGATCTGCTTAGCCACTTTAAATAAGAATGCCAATAGGGATTTTATGAGTATTGACACGATCAAACCGAGGTTGCGTTTCTTCGAGGGTGCGGCGGGACAGCAACATATTCCGGAGAGTGATAAATATCTCTATGCGGTTGCGCCACCTGTTCATCGTCTTGCAATCATCGGTACTGGGACGATAGGTCAGGAACATATGCGCGTGGCGCGGCTGTTAGGGCGTGCTGTTGTGCATGGGATTTTTGATAGCGAGCAGCGCAGCATAGACATAGCTCTTGCTAATTACACAGCGCAAGAGATGAGTCTCCCCGAAGAGCAGCGACAACCGGCGCCGATCGTTTACACGAGCCTAGAGAATGCCTGCAACGATGCCGCCGTCGATGCGGTGATGATCTGCACGCCTAATTACACGCATTTCGATGTATTAAAAGTGGCGATGGCGTCAGGTAAAGCGATTTTTCTTGAAAAGCCCATGGCAACGACGTTGAGTGACGCCGCTGCTACTGTCGCTTTAGCGCGTGATTATCACAGTTTTGTCCAGATAGGGTTGCAGTATCGTTATAAAGCGCAATATGTCGAGTCGCTTCACGAAGCGCTCGTGCGCAGGAGTGTAGGTGAGATTAGAATGATCAGCATGAGTGAATACCGGCCGCCGTTTCTCGATAAGGTTGGGCAATGGAATAAATTTAACGATCTGAGCGGCGGGACGTTGGTAGAAAAATGCTGTCACTATTTCGATCTGATCAACTTATTTGCGGGCGTGCAGCCGACGCGAGTTTATGCAAGTGCGGGGCAGTCGGGTGTTTTCGATGCCTTAACGCGAGACGGGCGTAAAAGTGATATCGATGACAACGCCTTCGTCGTTATCGATTACAAAAACGGCTGTCGCGCAAACTTTACGCTCAACATGTGCAGCCCCGATTTCACTGAGGAACTGTGTTTGGTTGGTACTCAGGGGCGCTTGATCGCTACCGAACGCTTTGATGTCCATCATAGGCAGGAGGCGGCCACCAGCCTCAAACTTGAGTTGGGTGAACTCGGTTCATCGAAGGAGAGTGTGCTCGGTTATGCGTCGGTAATCGAGAGAAGTGGCCACCACGGGGCGACTTATTTTGAGCATGCGGCGTTCCTTGATCGCCTCGAAGGAAAAGAGCCCATCGAGGGCGGCGCCGCGACGCCATTGCAAGGATTGTGGTCTATGCTTGTCGCCAGTGCCGCGCAGGAATCGAGTAAGACTGGTAATGCGGTCGAGATGGCGGATTATATCGAGGCAAATGGCCTTGCCTCAGTGCTTGGCGAGAGCTTTGTAGCTAACTAGCCAGCGAGTGCCAAGCGCCCTAATTAAGTAAGATAACAAATGAGAGAATTAATGAGCATAAGTGAAACTGCAACGCTCGCTGTCGATGGCAAAGTTATGCCCGCAGTTGGGCTCGGACTTTGGAAAATTGAGCGCGAAGCTACCGCCGAGGCTGTGTATGCGGCTATCGGAGCGGGCTATCGACATCTCGACAGCGCCGCCGATTACGGTAATGAGCGCGAGGTGGGCGAGGGGATTGCAAGAGCGCTTGCTGCGGGATTGTGCTCGCGAGAAGAACTTTGGATTACCTCTAAGCTTTGGAACACATTCCATCGCCCCGAACATGTAGAAGCAGCGTGCAGGCGATCGTTGACTGACTTGGGTATCGACTATTTCGATCTCTATCTCGTTCATTTTCCTATCGCATTAAAGTACGTTGACTTCGATGACCGCTATCCGCCGGAATGGCTCTTCGACCCTGATGCCGAGGCCGGCTCGGCCGCTGCGGGGATGCAGCGCGATGCGGTGCCACTGCATGCTACTTGGCACGCGATGGAGGGTTTAGTAGATAAAGGACTCGCAAGGCAAATAGGCGTCTGTAACTACTCGACAGCACTCCTTCATGACCTGATGAGCTATGCCCGTATTAAACCGGCCATGCTACAGGTCGAATCGCATCCCTATCTCACGCAGGAGGCGCTGCTTAGAACGGCCAATGACTATGGGATTTCCGTGACCGCGTTTTCGCCTCTCGGCGCGTTGTCTTATGTTTCCCTCGATATGGCGACACCGGCGGAAAGCGTTCTCACACAGCCGGCTGTGATTGCTGCTGCCGAGCGCACGGGGGCGACGCCTGCACAGGTGGTGCTTCGATGGGGTATTCAACGCGGCACGGCGGTGATTCCGAAAACGAGTAAGCCTGAGCGCTTACGAGAGAATCTGGCACTGGCAGGGTTCTCTCTGACTGATGAGGAAATGCATGCGATTAGCGCGCTTAATCAGAATCGTCGCTTCAACGACCCTGGCGTTTTCTGTGAGGCTGCGTTCGGTACTTTCCATGCCATCTATGATTAGGTTGTGCGCCTCGTTAACAATGACAATACAGGAATAGCGTGATGCAGGTTAGGCAGATAACACTCGAGGGGCAGCAGAACTACGACAGCGCAGGCGGCGTGTTTCCACTTATTTACAACGCGCGAGTAACATCAGCCTCTGATCCGTCGCACTCGGCGAATCAATCAGCAGACAAGGTTGAGTCAGCGAAACGGTGGATTGCTGAAAACCGTGAATCACTCATTCAGGCCCTTGCGCAACATGGTGCGGTGCTGTTTCGCGGGTTCGGTGTCCGAACAGACCTTGAGTTCGATGAATTAATCGGAGCGTTTGAATTGCCGAATTTCACCTATCAAGAGTCGCTTTCCAACGCAGTTCGTCGCAACCGAACCGAGCGCGTGTTCACGGCCAATGAGGCTCCCCCGTCCGTCAGTATTTTCTTGCACCACGAAATGGCGCAGACCCCGGTTTATCCATCGAAACTTTTCTTCTTCTGCGAACATGCTGACATGACTGGTGGTGCGACACCGCTCTGCCGATCGGACGTCCTGTTAGCTAGACTGTTAGAAGTTCGCCCGCATTTTGTCGCAGCCTGCGAGCGATTGGGCGTCCGCTATTCGAACACTATGCCCTACGAAGATGATCTCGCCTCTGGGCAGGGGAGAAGCTGGCGCAGCACGTTATCGGTGGCAGATGCGGCTGCGGCCGAAGAGAAACTCACTGGGCTTGGCTATAGTTGGCAATGGCAAGAAGATGGCCAAAGTCTCAGAGTGACCACGCCGTGCTTGCCTGCCGTGCGCGCGCTGGAAGATGGTCGGAAAGTGTTTTTCAATCAACTAATCGCTGCCTTTAGGGGTTGGAAGGATGCGCGCAATAGTGCAGAGAAATCGATAAGCTTTGGAGACGGGAGCATGATTGACTCCGCCGACATGGCCGTGGCGATAGCCCTTGCTGACGAATTGTGTTTCGATATTCAGTGGCAGGCCGGTGATTTCGCTCTCGTCGATAACTTCTTAGTAATGCATGGGCGTCGCCCCTTCGAGGGCGAACGCCGAGTGCTCGCATCGCTGGTGGGCTAGTCTCTTAGTTCGCGTGCATCGCCGATGCCGCCAACATTCTTCGCGTTGGTATAGCCCAGCTCTTGCAATGTTGCTAGAGCGATACCTGCGCGTTTGCCGCTTCTGCAGTAAACATTAATTTCTGCATCTTTATCTAATCCTAAATCCGCAATGCGCAAAGCTATCTCCTCATGAGGGATATGCGCTGACCCTTCGATATGGTCCTCGGCAAATTCTGCGTCAGTTCTGACGTCTAGCCAAACCACCTGTGACGGTGAGCTTGCACAACTGGCCAAGGCGCTCAGGCAGAGAATTAGCAGAGCAGTGGCAAAACGTCGGTTGTAGGTAAACCTAGTTAGTGTGGAATTTAGTAATGTCATTTGATTCTCGATTTGACACCCCAGTAGCCGTGCTACTAGTGGTGATTTGTTGTTTTTGGAAGATGCATTATACCAATGTTCAGACGCCATCTGTTGATCTGGATAGCATTTACCTGTCGCCGCACGCCGGCCGCTCTTAAGCATTTGTTATAGATTGTTACTTTGCAGCAGTTTTACCTCCCTCCTTCGCAGAAAGGCTTGTGTCTCATCACGATTACGCTATAGTACGCGCCAATTTGGTAGGACCAAATTGGCCAGACCACTGGCTTGCCCCTATAAGCCTGATAAAGCCCAAGAAACTGGGTTGAGGGATTCGTTAGAGTCACTCCCTATTGGACTGTCCAGATTGGCGAGTCCAGATTGGCGAGTCCAGATTGGCAGGTCCAGATTGGTATGACCAAAGTGGTCTAAAGCACAACCAAATCGCGTAATGAGCCGTATGAATTCGATAAGCCCGATAAAAGTGCCGCCCTTGATGACTCGCAGCCATGAAATTGCGGGTGTCCTGCGCGATGAAATTCTCCGTGGACAGTTTCGGCCAAGCGAGCGCTTACCCTCCGAAAGAGACCTTGCAGCCCGCTTTGGCGCGAGTCGAGGCGCGGTTCGCGAAGCTCTATCTCAGATCGAACAGCTGAGGCTAATCGACATTCAGCCTGGCGGTGCACGGATAAAGGAAGTTAACGACGCCAGTATCGCCGTTCTAGGTCCCCTCCTGGGAATGGGGTCGAAACCCGACGCGGACTTAGTCGATCAATTCCTCGATACCTTTTCAGCATTAGCGCGTTTTACGGCGACCAGAGCGATACCGAAACTCTCTGAGTCTCAACGAGCCGATCTCCTTGCGCAGCTGGATTCGATGACGCATGACATGAATAGCGTTGAGTCCCTGCAGCCAAAAATGCGCGCCTTTCTGATGACACTTGGTGGTATCGCAGACAATTTAGTAGTGCGCCTAATAAGTAACGATTTGCAGGCACAGTTTGTTGAGCGGATGCTTCAGCTGCATCCGCGTCCTAGCCTTAAGCCAGAGTTACTAAGAGAGTTGGTCTCCGATATGCGGTTGGGGGTTGAGAGCGGCGATGGAGAAGCTGTTGCTTCTGCGCTGGACGTTCATTTTTTGAGTATGCGCGCGTTAGTGGCTCAGGCCCTTGCGAGCGATTGAAACGAATTTACCTAACTACGCCTGTGCGGCGTCTGTCTCCGCATTTGGCATTGAGTTTTTAAGTCTTGGAGTTAGATATGAAGCGAGTATTGATGCCAATCGGCATTCTTTTGGGAAGCATTGTCATTACAGTTGTCTTGATTCGCAACCCAACGCGAGTTTCCGAATCGGCACCAGAAATTATCCCGATTAGCGTGCGCGTCGCAGAAGTGCGATCTGAATCTGTGCAATTGTTTATCGAGTCGCAAGGCAAGGCGCAGGCTGCTCGGCAAGCAAGCCTCTCATCTAACGTGCAAGGGCCGGTCGCGTGGGTATCACCCTCTCTGGAAGCTGGAGCCTATGTGAAAGCGGGTGAGCCGCTGTTGAGACTCGAATTGGCTGATTTTGAAACGGCAGTGGCGCGAAGCCGCGCGACCTATGAGCAGGCATCGGCCGAAGCAGCGTTCGCGGCTGCTGATCTTGCGCGCATCAACGAACTTGCTGCAAAGAGACTGGCCAGCGAGTCGGAACTTCAGAATGCTGAGCGCGCCGCGACCGTTACATCAGCACGTTTGGCCGACGCCGAAGCCGCGCTTGAACAGTCTGAACTCGATGCCGAGCGCTCAATACTCCGTGCGCCTTTCAACGCTGTTGTCGCTTCAAGAGATGTTGAACTAGGGCAATTCGTTAACCGAGCACAGAGCGTCGCGGTGCTATTTGACGCTGACAGTGTAGATGTACGTGTGCCATTGGCAATTAGGCAATTAGGCTATCTCGATGTCCCAATGGGTTTCCGTGGCGAGTTCGATTCGTCTCAGGCACCGCAGGTGGAATTGGTTGGTAGTTATGGCGGCAAACAATACAAGTGGGAAGGTAAGCTCCTGAGAACAGAGGCTACGATCGATCCGAATAGCAACACAGTGCAATCGATAATACGCATTGAGCAGCCGTCTGCTGATCTCGGCGGAGAAACTATTCCACTGCCGATTGGACTGTTCGTTGAGGCGCGCATTTCAGGCAAGCTTGTCGAAGATATTATTTTGCTTCCACGCTCTGCTATTCGTAACAACTCGCAAGTTCTCGTAGTGGATGCTGAAAACAAAATGTATTACCGCGATGTAGATATATTCCGCCTAGAGCAGGATCGCGTATTAATTAGTGGTGGCCTTGTCCCTGGCGAAAAAATCTGCACCTCGCCCATTCAAGCTGTGGTCGATGGCATGTCAGTGCGACCTGTCTTAGAGATGATCTAAGAACTAGGCAAAACCTTTAACACGCTAGCAGCATAAGCGCCCAAGGGCGCGTGGAGAAAGTCAGTGCGAACTCCCATAACGTGGTTTGTAAAAAATCCCGTAGCAACGAACCTTTTGATGATGATTTTTCTTGCGGGAGGGTTTGTTTCCTACCTCAATCTCAATCAAGAAGAATTTCCTGATATCGATTTCGGTGTTGTTCAGGTGAGCGTCGCCTACCTAGGCGCAACGCCAGATGAGGCTGAGTCAGCGATTTGCCTGCGTATAGAGGAGGCGCTTGAAGGCGCAGAAGATATAGATCGTCTCACCAGCACCGCGCGCGAAGGGGGTTGCGACGCCACAGTCGAATTAACCAGCGGTGCGGATCTCAATCGGGTTCTGAATGATGTGAAGGGGAAAATTGATGCGGTTAGCACCTTCCCCGTCGAGGCAGAGCAGCCGATTGTTAGAGCGTTTAGCGCGAGCGGCAACGTCATGACGCTCGCTCTTTCTTCTGATACCGACGACGCGAGTCTTAAACTTATTGCCGAGGAGATCCGAAATGACATCCTCGATCTTGACGGAATATCTACCGTTAATATCGCTTACCTGCGACCTTTCGAGATTTCTGTTGAGGTTTCTGAGACTACGCTGCGCCAATACGGATTGACGCTTAGTCAAATTTCGAATGCTATTGATCGCGCCTCACTAGACCTTCCCGGCGGCACGATCAAAACCGCTTCGGGTGAGATTCTGCTTAGAACGAAAGGGCAGGTTTACAACGGAGATGAATACGAAAACATCGTTGTGCAGTCTTACCCTGACGGAACGCAGCTGCGTCTCGGACAAATCGCAACGGTCAAAGACGGTTTCGAAGAAGGGTATCTCGACGCGCGGCTCAATGGCGTGAACGCGGCAATCATAGATGTCCTTAGAGTCGGTAATGAAGATATCGTGAAATCTTCGCAGCAGGTAAAGCGCTGGATGGCGTCGAGCGACTTTGATCTTCCCGAAGGCATGGCCTTAAAAATCATATCCGACTCGGCGATTTCAACGCAGGACAGAATCGAAACGGTTGCGGGTAACGCCTATACGGGATTGATGCTCGTGCTCGTGATTCTCGCCTTGTTTTTACGATTTAAGCTCGCGATCTGGGTCGCCGCGGGTATTCCCATCGCAATTGCCGGTGCGCTGTCTCTCTTCCCCTCGGTCGGGCTGACCATTAGCTCGCTCACTGTGATGGGCTTTATTCTGGTGTTGGGTATTATCGTCGACGATGCGATCGTTGTCGGTGAACGTATTCATGCCTTTGAGGTAAAAGGTTTTTCCAAAGAGGACGCGGCGATCGAGGGTACTATCGAGGTGTCAGTGCCTGTGATTTTCGGTGTTTTGACGACTATCGCCGCCTTCTTGCCTATTCTTCTGCTAGGCGGGCAGTTGGGTGCGTTTTTCAACACGATCGGCGGAGTAGTGGTTTTCTGTCTTGTCGCGAGCCTCATCGAGTCTCAACTCATCCTCCCTGGCCACATAGCACATAGAAAGACAGTCGGCTATCTGGGTGACGGTTCGCGCTTGGTCCTTGCATGGCAATCTTTCCAAGGGCGCTTGGCGCAGGGCATGGAAGATTTCGCTGAATATCGATACAAGCGAGCGCTAAAGAAAATACTCAAACACCGCTATGCAGCATGGGCGACCGCGACCGGCGTCATCATGGTGACTTTCGCGCTTATGTTAAGTGGACGAGTTGGGCTCCAATTCTTCCCTTCTATCGAGGGCGATACTGTTTGGGGCACGGTAGTCATGCCTGTAGGGGTACCCGGCTACATCACAGAGAATGCTGTCGATGTGATTGAAGAGAAAGCCATGGAATTGGCGGCGGAACTCGAAGCGGAATTAATCGACCTGAAAGCGAACGGAAAAGCACCTCAGACGACTGAACGCGTTGTTGATAGTGTTCTCACGATAATCGGCGGCCGTGCACCTCGAGGCGGACCTTCTTCGCCTGGTCGTGGGGGTTCAGGTAGCAGCGAGGTCGCAGAAGTTGTCATGTATCTTTCTCCGTTCTTCGATCGCGGGGAAATAAGTTCGGCAGAGGTGCGCGATCGCTGGCGTGAAAAAGTAGGCAGTATTCCAGATGCTCTCGAGCTAACCTTCGTCTCTGATGCGTTCTCTGCTGGAGATGCCATAAACTACCGGTTGGCCGGACGTAATGAAGAGAATTTAAAAATAGCGGCAGCCGAACTGCGCGCTGAGCTCAACCGCTACCCCGGTGTTTTTGATGTGTCTGACTCGTTTCGAGCGGGTAAACAGGAAGTCCAGATACAGATTCTGGAACGAGGGAAAACCCTAGGCTTGACCTTGAATGACATTGCCAATCAGGTTCGGCAGGCATTTTTTGGTGCAGAATCACAGCGGATTCAGCGTGGCTCCGATGACATCAGGGTGATGGTTCGATACCCAGAGGAAGAGCGGCAGTCGCTCGCTAATCTCGAAAATTTACTAATAAGAACGCCTTCAGGTGCAGAGGTGCCGTTTCTAAGTATTGCTGACTTCACGCTGGGCAATAGTTACTCGAGTATTAATCGGCAAGACGGGCGTCGGATAATCACGGTTCGAGGTGATGTTGATAGAACGGCTGTTGCACCAGACGAAATTAGGCGCGACGTAATTCGTAAATTTCAGTCTAAATGGCAGCGCGAACTTGATGTCGAGCTGGTAGTAGGCGGCGAAAGCGAGCGTCAGGCTGAGTCGTTTGGCGATCTTCTGTCGACGTTCCCCATCGCGATGATGGTGATTTTTGCGCTGCTCGCGATCCCGCTGAAGTCTTATTTCCAGCCTTTGATTATCATGAGCGTGATTCCATTTGGTGCTATCGGTGCAATCTTTGGTCACTTCATTATGGGAGCTGATCTCGTATTTTTCTCCGTACTCGGGATCATTGCGCTGAGCGGTGTGGTGGTGAATGCGAGCCTGGTGCTTGTGGTTTCTGTCAATCGCTTACGAGAAGAGGGTATGGGAATGGTCGATGCCGTCTCTACCGCGGGTGCGCTTCGTTTCCGGCCTATATTTCTTACCTCGCTGACGACGTTTATTGGTCTGGTTCCGTTAATGATTACGGCAAACCCTGCGACGTTCTTTGTCGTGCCAATGGCGATCTCTCTCGCATGGGGTGTGTTATTTGCAACCGTAATCACACTATTCCTTGTGCCCTGTCTCTATTTGATTCTGCATGATTTTGCCGGGCATACAGATTCTGACGAGGAACGCGCGAAAGCCTATGAGCACACACCAAAGGCGTTGGTCGAAAATTAGTTCTTGGTTGTCGCCTGAGGGCATTGCATCCCAATGCCCTCAGGTAATAGTCTAAGCCCTTGGTATACTTTCAGCTAACCACTCTCATTGGATTCGACTATGACGCGCCTCTATTCGCCTCTGCTAAAGCCCTTTCTACTTCTAAAACCCGCTTACATTTCAATGGCAGCGTTAGCCGCCAGAAATATCACAATCGCAGGTGTACTGATCATGAGCTCTGCACTAGTCAATGCACAGGTAAACCGCATAGATATTATCCGTCCCGATGCACCGAGCTTAGCTGCGTATGGTGAATTTGATATTGGCGTGCGCACACTTACGGTCACGGATCCCGGTCGAGTAGACGTGCTTAATACGCAGCGCGGCGCTGAGGCTGCGATCTACGACCGCTCATTAACGCTCGAGGTCTGGTATCCCGCTCTACTTGCAAGCGGGC